>Ga0070735_10000131_pt1 | contig 94498 bp, 83 predicted proteins | sample Coa_R1_FD_66443 | JGI IMG/M metagenome (GOLD analysis project Ga0070735, IMG submission 66443) | Surface soil microbial communities from Centralia Pennsylvania, which are recovering from an underground coalmine fire - Coalmine... | ecosystem: Environmental > Terrestrial > Soil > Unclassified ...
GTAATTGAGAGTCAAAAGCAAAACCCGTCGATGCCGAGCGACAAATCAAGGAGGCGAAACCCTTGGTCGGGCCGTTATGCGAGCGACTACGAGAATTCTGTTTCCGTTGACAAGGGCAGCAAGGCCAGATCACGGAAGTTGGTAACTGGGTAAGTTGGTAAGTGGGTAATTTTGAAAAGTCAAAAGCAAGTTTCTCAATGCGAAACGGATATCAAGGCGCGAATGAATAAACCGCTATCTATCGTTCTGATTATTTTGATAGCCGGGATACTCGCCGGGGCGCAGCAACCCTCCGCGAAACCCTCCGCGACGCAATCGCAGCCCGGGGGCAAACTGCCGCCCCAGGCCAAGACGCAGCAGGAATATAAGGATTACAACACGGATTACGCCTTGAGCGGCGGCGCTGCAGTGGAAAAAGCAGCCAATGATTTTGCGGCCAAATATCCGCAGAGTGAGTTGCGGGAATATCTGTATTCCAAGGCCATGCACGAATATCAGAATGAGAACAACACGGGCAAGATACTGGCCATGGGCGAGAAGGTCCTGTCGCTGGATCCTGACAACGCGATTGCCCTGGTGCTGACGGCTACGGTGCTCTCGGACGGCTTAAGCGACGCTGACCAGGACCGCGAACAAAAGATCGCGGAAATCAGGAAGAATTGCAGGCACGCCCTGGAAACCGTGGATACGAGTTTTACGCCTCCTCCGGGCGCGACTCCCGAGCAAATCGCGGCCTACAAGAATACTCTGCAATCCATGGCGCACTCGGCCCTGGGAATCATGGAACTAAGGACCGCGGACGATGCCGGCGCAGAAAAAGACTTGCGCGCCGCGGCCGATTTGAATAAAACTCAGCCCGACCCTTATATCTGGTACCACCTGGCTCTGGCGCAGGACCACCTGGCAACAGCCATGGCCGACAAAGATCAGCAGCAGAAAAAGTATGTTGAGGCGCTGGCATCCGTGACCCAGGCATTGCAGTACATCGGGTCAAATTCTGACCTGGGCCGGCTGGCGCAAGGTGAGCGCGACCGCCTGCAGAAACTGGCGAGCCTATCTACACCGGCGCCCGGAGATGCAGGCAAGCCGCCACAATAGTCTCGAAGATGGTTATGAACAGGCAAGACCTTACAGCTTTACAAGCTGCGCTGGGACACAGGTTCAAACGTCCGGAGTTGTTGAACCGGGCGCTGACCCACAGCTCTCATGCCCATGAGGAGTCTAAGGCTACCGGGCAGGAGCCTGCAGCGAATGAAAAACTGGACAACGAGCAATTTGAGTTTCTGGGGGACGCCGTGTTGGGATTGGTCACCAGCCAGCTCCTCTTTGAGCGGTTCCCGACGTTTCACGAAGGCCAACTTTCAAAATTAAAGGCGCATTTGGTGAGTGCCGGGCATCTAGTTAAGGTGGCGGCTGCGCTGGACCTGGGTCGATATCTCAGGCTGGGACGCGGTGAAGAGCGGAGCGGGGGCCGGGCCAAGTCCACGCTGCTCTCTGATTCCCTGGAGGCTGTGATTGCGGCGATGTACCTGGATTCCGGACTGGAGCAGGCACAGGATTTTATCATCCGGCAGATTCTGGCGCCGGAACTGGAGCAGATTGCCGCCGAACACGATCCGGACTTCAGCTTAACTGACTACAAATCAGCCCTGCAGGAGTTACTCCAGTCCAAAGGAAGGTTACAGCCGGTCTATGTCACCGTCAAAGAGGAGGGCCCTGACCATCGTAAGACTTTCACCGTGGAAGCTCGGGTTTATCCTCAAGGGCAGAACAAACCGGAGTACGTGACGCGCGCGGAAGGGGCGACGAAAAAGAAGGCAGAGCAATTGGCAGCCAAGCAGGCGCTTGAGCACCTGCGGGCTGAGGTGGAAAACCAAAGCGTATGACAGGGCAGGAAGAGAACGTGATCAGCAGTCCCGAGCAGAATGCCGGGCCTGTTGCCGGACCGGAGACGGCCTGTGCGGCGCAACCCCCAAGCGCTAATCTTGAGGAGACGCACGCTGCGTGCCCTCCGAAACCGGTTGCCTCCCACGCCCACTTTAACGGCGAAACACTGCTCCAGTCCCTGCTTTCGATTATCGTGATTGTCCTGTTTGTCATCACGTTTATCGTGCAGGCGTTCCAGATTCCATCTGAATCCATGGAGAAGACGCTACTGATTGGCGATTACCTGCTGGTGGACAAGGTCCACTTTGGCCAGGGCAGCCTATCGAGCTGGTTTCTTCCATACAGCCCAATCAAGCGCGGCGACATTGTCGTCTTCCACTACCCGCTCGATCCCTCCCAGCATTATGTAAAGCGAGTGATTGGACTGCCGGGGGACCGCATTCGCCTGCACAACAAAACTGTGCTCTTAAATGACGCACCGATCGAGGAGAGTTACGCTGTTCACGTAACAGGCGATTTTGATCCCTACCGCGATAACTTTCCTACAGAGAGAGACCTCACCGGCCAGGTGGAGACGCAGTGGCGATCAGAATTGCAGCGCCATCTGCAAAATGGAGACCTGGTGGTGCCCCAGGATGAATACTTTGTCATGGGAGACAACCGCGATCGCAGCGCGGACAGCCGCTACTGGGGATTTGTGCCTCGGAGCAATATTGTTGGGCGTCCTCTGGTGATCTATTTATCAGTGCGGGACCGCCAGGAGCAGGTGGCAAACTCCGGCAATGGTAAACTCTACAGTTCAGGACACCTGTTGGCCCATGTCTGGCAGTTTGCCCGCTGGGGCCGCATGTTCCGGCTGGTACGCTGATCCTTCGACTCTCCCGCTTCGCGGGATCATCTCGAGGGCAGGCCCTGCAGCATTGCAAATTTCTCGATCAGGAAGAAAATCTTGCTCAACAAGACGGAAAAGACAAAAGAGCCAAGGCCCAAGGAAACTATGTCGGAAGCCATCCTGGGCATTGCCGCGGTGCTGGTCTCGGGCCTTTTTATTATCACTTTCATCATCCAGGCATTTGAGATCCCATCGCGCTCCATGGAGATGACGTTGCAGGTAGGCGATCACGTTTTCGTAGACCGGCTCTCGGCAGCGCCAAAATCGAGTTACATGGGGCCGCTGATACCTTACCGTCCGATTCACCGGGGCGAGATTGCCGTCTTTATAGCGCCCGCCCAACCTGACCTGCACCTGGTAAAACGAATTGTCGCGGTCCCGGGAGACAGAATCCATCTGGTAGACGGCGCCCTGTTCGTAAACGGGGTAAAGCAGATCGAGTCTTATGTCTACCATGGTCTTCGCGACTACAATCCCTACCGTGACAACTTTCCTTCCGTAAGTCCCGTGGGATGGGGGAACATTACTCCCGAGTGGCCCATGATCATGCAACAGCACCTGGACCATGGAGACCTGGTCATCCCTGAGGGAAATTATTTCGCCATGGGAGACAGCCGCGACAATAGCCTGGACAGTCGGTATTGGGGCTTCGTGCCGCAAGAGAACATCATCGGACGCCCTCTGTTTGTTTACTGGTCGTTTGATACACCTGAGAGTCAGTACGAGCGCACCTCGTGGGGTGACCGGATTCAGTTCATCTTTCATGTCGCCATCCACTTCTTTGACCAGACCCGCTGGCGGCGGATGTTCCACCCGGTGCGTTAGATGGCCGTCGCATTCCGGAAGAGAACGGTACTAGCCATCCTCTTTGTGGTTGCGCTGGGCATTTTTCTGCCACCTAACATCAACGGAGCACGGTTCAAGTCGCGGCTGGCCAGCACTCTTAGCGCAGCGCTGGGCCGGCCAGTAAAAATCGGCTCCGTACGTTTTCGGCTGTTGCCTCGTCCGGGTTTTGACCTCTACGATTTCGTGGTTGCAGACGATCCCGCGTTCAATGCCGAACCGCTGTTGCTGTGCGGGAAGGTTACAGCCGACTTGCGGCTTACTTCTCTTTGGCAAGGACGGCTGGAGATTGCCAACCTCAAACTGCAAAATGCGGCAGGCAGCGTTCCTCCGAGCCTGAACCTGGTTTACCTGAATGGCCACTGGAACATGGAGTCGCTGCTGGCGCGGGCAGAGCAGGTGCCAACCGCGCCCACGGCGAAAAAACGCGCAGAACAGCGCGCTCGCTTTCCCTATATTGAAGCTGATGCCGGGCGAATCAATATAAAAATTGGCCCGGAAAAGAAGCCTTATGCCCTGGTGAACACCGACTTTGCTTTCTGGCTGGCTGCAGAAGATCTGTGGCATCTCCGGCTGCAGGGCCAACCAGTGCGCACGGACATGAACCTGACCGATACCGGCAAGATCAAGATCGAAGGCGATTTGAAGCGCTCTTCCGACTGGCAGCAGACGCCGGTGAAGTTCCAACTTTCGTGGGATGAAGGCCAACTGGGCCAGCTCTCCAAATTGGCCGCCGGCCAGGATAAAGGCTGGCGCGGCGCTGTGGATATGAAGGCTGAACTTACAGGGACCTTTCTGGAGATGCACTTAACGGCCCAGGCCGGACTCAGGGATTTTCGGCGCTATGACATTGATCGCCGCGGGATGTTCGCACTGAACGCGAGCTGCCTGGGTGAATACAGCCAGGGATTGCTGGATTTCGATTGCAGCGTCCCGGTGGAGAGCGGGGGAATCCGCGTAAGTGGAAAACTCTCTCCCGCCTCACCGCAGAATTACGATTTATCGCTGGTGGCAAATCGCGTACCACTTTTGGCTGTGGCCACCTTTGCACGCTACGCCAAGCGGACGCTGCCGGACGATCTCACGGCGAGCGGCCAGTTGGACGCGGCCTTCGCCTTTCACTCTCACGACGATATGCCCCAGGACTGGCACGGGGCAGGCAGCACTTCCCCTTTCGTTGTGCGCTCGATTTCGGCTTCGGCCCCAATCCAAGTGACGGGCATTCACTTTCACTTGGGCAGCTTAGATAGAACCCCAGATAGGACCCCAGATAAAACCAAGGAGACCCACCCGCCACAGATGAGAGGCAAGGTCGTAAAGACCGTTCAGGCCGATGAAGGACGCTCGCTGACGTTTGATCCTTTCTCCATCCAGTTGGGGACCGGAGGTGCGATGCAGGTCCAGGGTAACTTTCGACCTGCGTATTACTCGCTTGCTGTAAAGGGAACCGCGCCGCTGGAGCGCATTCTGGATCTGGGAAACATCAGCGGATTCCGCTCGCGCATCAAGAATGCCGCTGGGGCGGTCAATCTGGATTTGAGCATCCATGGACAGTGGGCCAACTTCGCCCCGGCCAGACTCGGCGGCACAGCGCACCTGGAAAACGTGACTGCAGCCATTCCGGGAGTAAGAGAGCGCCTGCTGATGCCCACAGCGGATGTACATTTCAGCGAGTCGGAGGCGGTACTGATTGCCGCAGCCCAATTTGAGCACTCACCGGTGGCACTGGCCGGCTCGATCAGCAACCCGGTGAACTGCCTCTCAGAAGCTCCATGTCCACTTCAATTTGATCTTCATGCCGACTCTCTGGCAACACAGGATGTGGCCGGCTTGCTGGGAGTAAGCCAAAGCGGATGGAGACTGCCTTTTATTTCTACGCCGGAAAACCTGCCGGATTTTCGCGCCAGCGGCACGCTTTCTGTCGCAAGCTTCAGGGCCGGCGGGCTTCCAGTGGAAGAATTTATTGCGCATCTCGAAGTTGGCGAGCACGCGCTTCTTCTCGACCATATCAATGCGAGCATTGCCGATGGATCCATGCAAGGTGATTGGCGCATAGACTGGAGCACCTCCCCAGCGCGTTACTCCGGGACGGGCGCCATCACGGGAGTATCCCCGGAACACTTGCCTCTGCCGGATTCCGCCTCTTCCCTTCTGGCATCCTGGATCAGCGGTAAGACCAGCCTTAAGTATTCCCTTGACCTCAGCGGAACCAATGAACGAGAGCTGCTTGCCAATGCGCAGGGCCACGCCGAATTCACCCTGGCTAACGGCGTATCCCGTGCACTGACGCTGGACGCAGCCAGACCAACAAGGTTTCAAAATCTTCAGGGAAAGTGCGAAATCAACCATGCAGTTCTGGAATTGCTGGAAAGCAAATTTAAAGCAGAGAACCGCATCTATGAGATTAGCGGGACAATTTCCCTGGCTGACAAACAGGCAAAACTCAAGGTGAGCAACAACGCCACCCACTGGGACATTACCGGCACGCTGGAGAATCCAAACGTTGCCGCTCAACGCCTTACGGCGCAGCAGGTATCGGCACACACTCAATGAGAGCTACATGGATTACCGTTGTACTTTTGGCATGCAGCGCCTGGGCTGCAGGCCAGCAAGCCGGCCCGCAACATCGTCTGGCGGACAGCTTGCAGCGAAAGCTGGACCATATCCGGGCCAACGGAAGGTTATCGCGGCCGGACCAGATCCCAACCGTAATGACGGAAGAAGAGATCAACGACTACTTTGCGGCCGGGCGGGTGAAGCTGCCACAGGGGGTGAAGAAAGTCACGTTTGAGGGCCAATCGGGAGTGCTCACCGCGCGGGCAACCATTGATTTTGACGAGATTCGCGCCGGACAGCGCTCCTCCAATCCATTGCTCTCCATCTTCAGCGGCATTCACAATGTGAGCGTGGAAGCTGACGGGTCAGCCAGCGGCGGACAGGGCAAGGTACACGTGCGCACCGTCAGCATCGATGGCATCGATGTGCCACGAATGGCGCTGGAGTTCTTCATGAGTAAGTATGTAACGCCCAAATATCCCAATGTAGGTATGGATTCTGTATTCGAATTGCCAGACAGAATTGATCTTGCGACCATTGGGTATCACAAGTTGACGGTGACGCAGAAATAGCAGCCAGCAGTCAGCCCGCGAGGCAATCTTGCCATCCTAAGAACATCTTCGGCACGGAAACGAAAACTTCAAAAAGCCTTGCCGGTGATGACGGTGATTTGACTGATCTCCATTGATAGGACGAAAGAAAACGGTGAGCATCCGGCGTGCCTCGGCAATGTGGCGGCCCGGCTGCGGGTCGCCTTTTTCACCTCCGCACGGGTGAGTCCTAACGGGTCGTTGTATCATTGTGAATCTTAGAAACTGAGGTCTGAATGCCCCGTTACGAGTACCGCGATGTGCGACCCATGCCGGCTGCCGAGAAGAAGTTTCTGGAGTGGATCCAGAAGCTGGATACGGAATTCTCCAATCGCGATGTCGAGCACCGCAGTGTTGTGGTCCGCAATACGCTGCATGAGCTTTATCTCGGCAGGCCGTACGCCGAACCCGGGCCCGACGCACCGCTGGCGGAGTTGGCCTCGGTGAACAGCTTTGATCCGCGCAATGCCTCGCTGGAGCCGGAGTACTATGGCGACGTAGACGCCCAGAAATATGCCGAGCGCAAGCCGCTGATCTGGTTCTGGATGATGTTTGACCGCTCCCCCGCGGGCTTGAACCACTGGCTGGGATTCAGGGTGCGCGCCATGCTGGCGAAGCACATTTTTAAGCATCTCGGGAACAACGTGAAGATTTTTCACGGAGTAGAGATCTCTTACGGTTACAACCTGACCGTGGAAGATAATTGCGTGATCCACAAATACGTCCTGTTGGACGATCGCGGGGAGATTATCATCCACGCCGGCAGCTCGATCTCCGATTACGCCAACGTCTACTCTCACGAGCATGACCTGAACGACGGCATGATCGTCACCAACACCAAGACTGAAATCGGACCCAAGGCGCGGGTGACCTACCATGCCACGGTGATGAGCGGCGTGCGCGTACATGAACACGGATTGCTAGGCTCCATGGGAGTGGCCACCAAGGATGTCCCGCCATACACGATCTCTGTGGGCATTCCAGCCAAGCCGGTCAAGGTAAAAACGATTGCGCCGCAACCGGCTGGCGCAGAACGCAAATAAATCGGGCTGTTGGACTATCGGTTTATCGGGGCATCAAAACCTCGCGCCTCGTGTTTGCATCGCCTTAGATGTGATCGTGATACCATCGATTTTTGAGTATCCCATTGCGATTTCATGACAGATAATTCTGCCAATTCACGCCCACGCGTCCTCAGCGGAATGCGCCCCACCGGAAAGCTCCATCTGGGCAATTATGTGGGCGCGCTGCAGAACTGGGTGAAGCTCCAGGAGACGCACAAATGCTTTTTCTTTGTTGCCGACTGGCACGCGCTCACCACAGATTATGACAATACTTCACGCCTTGCGGACAATACGCGCGAGGTGGTCCTGGATTTTCTGGCCGCCGGCCTGGATCCGGAGAAATGTACGATCTTTGTGCAATCGCACGTGAAGCAGCACGCTGAGCTTCATCTGCTGTTTTCCATGATCACGCCCCTGGGTTGGCTCGAACGCGTCCCCAGCTACAAAGAGCAGCAACAGAATATGCCGGATAAAGATCTGCACATGTACGGGTTTCTAGGATACCCGTTGCTGCAGGCGGCAGACATCCTGCTCTACCGGGCGGATTATGTTCCTGTGGGCGAAGACCAGGAGGCCCATATAGAGCTCACCCGCGAAGTTGCAAGGCGCTTCAACAACTTTTACATGTTAGAAGGCAAGCCGGTTTTCCCCGAGCCCCAGGTGCTCCTCACTCCCTCGCCCAAGCTTCTGGGAACTGATAAGCGCAAGATGTCAAAGTCTTACGGAAACTCGATCCTGTTGAGCGAAGAGGCGCCGCAGGTCGCGGAAAAGATCAAGAACAGCGTAACCGACCGGCCCAAACTCACTGACCGTGGCAGCCCGGACAACTGCCCGATCGGTAATCTGCACAAGATCTTCAGCGACGCCAAGACCCTGGCCTATATCACTCAGGGCTGCACGCAGGCGACCATAACGTGCGTAGAGTGCAAGGAACTGGCGGTAAAGGGTGTGAATGCGCATCTTGACCCGATCCGCGAGCGCCGGCGGCAGTTGGCCCAGGAGCCCGAACGGCTGAAGGAGATAATCCAGCAAGGTGGCGAGAAGGCGCACCAGGCTGCGGAAGAAACCATGCTAGCCGCGAGGAAAGCGGTTGGGCTGCTGCAGGGCGCTTCCGTGGAAGATCTTCGCTCAGCCGAGACGACTGATGTTCCTTTGCGGGTTCCAGAATCCATTGCCAATGCAAAAAGCGATGAAGAAAGATGGGAAATCAGCTCCACTCCCTGGCTGGAGCGGGTATGCAAGACCCATCCACTTAGGAAAGACAGGCCGCGAACGTTTATCACGAAGCGAGGGAGAAAGGTGGGGGTTTCGACCGCCTCCGAACATGACGGCCTGTGGAAATTCCTGGTCACCGACCGGCCCTTGAATGTCTTAGTATTGCTTGCACAGGACAAAGAACGATACCTCCATGACTTCATTCTGCCGCCCAAGGTGGTCCAGGAACACTGGAAGCAGTTTGAACGCGAGGATGGCAACGTCTTGATATCGATGAGAAACGCTGGAAACGGCATCATGGTGGTCGTGGGAAATCACGATCTGCCCATCCAGCAGTACAAAGGGAACTACGCAGACCTGGAATAAGAATGGCATCTACACATCCAAATCAGCAGGGGAGCGAGTTCCCTTTCGCCGTTACCGTGGGCCAGATCTATGATGGTCCACTCGATCTGCTGCTCGACCTGATCCGCAAGCAGGACATTGATATCTACGATATTCCCATCGCCAAAATTACGGCCCAGTATCTGGGGTACGTGGAAAATCTCAAGCAGCTTGATGTGAACGTAGCGGCGGAGTTCATCTACATGGCTTCCCTGCTCATTCACATCAAGAGCAAGATGCTGCTGCCACGCGACCCGGACCTGCCAGGGGACCAGCAGGAAGATCCGCGGGACGAGCTGGTACAGCGGCTGCTGGAACATGAAAAATACAAGAACGCCGCCCAGATGCTCTTGCAGAAGCAGCAGATCGAAGACGCGGTAGTCAGCAACCCATCGCTCAAAGAATTCAAAGCGGATGAAGGCGCGGAGGCTGACCTGGTGGTAGACATGGTCGACCTGGTACGCACCTTCCAGCAAATCCTGGAGCGCGCCAAGAGCCGTCCTGTGCTACAAGTGGATGAAGAGACGGTCACTGTGGCGCAGATGGTTGACTTCTTCCGCCGGCGGCTGCTGATGGAAGACCATCCCATCCGGCTCAAGCGACTTCTTCAACACGTCCACACGCGCAACGCCTTGATCTCAGCATTTCTCGCCCTGTTGGAGCTGGTGCGCTTGCAGGCGGTGATTTTGCGCCAGGACAAAGTTTTTTCCGACATTCTGATCAAGAAGCACGAAATGTTTGAAGCTGTGCTGGGCGGAGGCGCGGCAGTGAAAGATGATTGGAGATAAGGCAGTAGTTAGTACTTAAATACTGATGGCCATCAAACCCAAACTTGAAGCTTTGATTTATGCGGCGGAAGAGCCGATCAGCGTGGACCAGCTTGCGGCGCTGTTGAGAGATGACCTGCTGGCGCTTAAGAATACCGGCGTGTCCCAATCGGATACCGAGGCAGAGCTGTCGCGGCCTGCCGAGGAGCAGGCAGAGGCGCACCTTGGCGCGGTTGAGAGCCAGACTCCGCCCTCCGGGAGCAAGCGCTCCTCCCAGGAAAAATCAGAGAAGGCCGAACTGCGCGCGCTATTGAAACCGATCCTGGACGAGCTAACGGCGGAGTATGCGAGCGAAAGCCATGGAATTGAGATCCGCCAAGTGGCGGGCGGCTATCGCATGTCCACCAAGCCTGAGCATCATGACGTGGTGCGCGCGTTTGCCAAGAGCCTCAAGCCGCCAATCCGCCTTTCCTTGCAAGCCCTGGAGACGCTGGCGGTAATCGCATACAAGCAGCCGGTGACGGTACCGGAAATCAGCGAGATTCGCGGCGTGGATGCCAGCGGAGTGATCGGCACCCTGATCGACCGCAAACTCATTACAACCGCGGGACGGAAGGCCGTGGTAGGCCGTCCCATGCTGTACAGGACCACCAAAGATTTCCTCATGCGTTTCGGATTGAAGGACCTGCATGAGCTTCCCAGCGTGGAGGAATTTGAGAAACTGGTGAGCGATGACGGGCAGGAGGAGTTGTTTGCCGGGCGCAATGCCCCCGTCGCCGACGCAACGGGCGTTCCCGAAGTTCCAGAGGATGCAGGGATCGAACAAATGGCTGAGGACAAAGCCGAGGTCCCGCAGAATGTTACCGAGCCGACTGTGTCATCCGATCCGCTGCACGACAAAACCGATGAGGAGGCAGCCGGACAAATTGCATCCGAGAGCGAGGGAGGATGAAAAACGCATTTTGTGATTTCGGATTTGTGATTTTTGATTTGTTAACTTCTGGTTCTTTGGCTGAGTGCTGCCTGCTGAGTGTGTTTTAATTTATGGAGAGACTCCAGAAAATTATTGCTGCTGCCGGGATTACGTCGCGGCGCAAGGCGGAAGAACTGATCAGCCAGGGACGGGTCACTGTGAATGGCCAGGTCATCTCTGAACTGGGCAGCAAGGCCGATCCGGAGCGTGACCATATCAAGGTTGATGGCAAACTGCTGCACGGTCCGGAGCGCCACAAATATCTTCTGCTGAACAAGCCCAAGGGTTACGTTACCAGCACTTCCGATCCTGAAGGGCGCCCCACCGTGATGTCTCTACTGCGCAATGTTGGGGAGCGCATCTATCCCGTGGGACGGCTCGACTATTCCAGCGAGGGCCTGCTGCTGCTCACCAACGATGGAGAACTGGCCAACAAGCTGACTCGCGCCTCAGCGCACGTCCCCAAGACTTATCTGGTCAAGATCAGCGGCCGCGCCAATGAAGCAGATATCGACAAGCTGCGGCGCGGCATTCGCATAGGCAGCAGGCCATATCCTAACCAGCGTAAGGCTGGACACGCCAGGGATGCCCGCGTGAAATCCGTGCAGACGGCGCCGGCGCAGATTCGTCTCATGAAAGAAGCAGAGAATCCCTGGTATGAGGTGACTCTGATAGAGGGACGCAACCGCCAGATCCGCCGCATGTTTGAAGAGATTGGCCATCACGTGGAAAAAATCAAGCGCGTGCGCTATGGCCCTCTGGCACTCGATGTGGAACCTGGCCAATTCCGTGAGCTTACACCGCGAGAGGTGGAAACCTTATCACGCGGACGCAACGAACTTAATGGACGGACCGAGAAGAAAGATCGGGTCACCGGGGCATCGGGACATCGGGGCGCCACCACCCCACCACGCGCAAAAACCGAGCGCGCCTTGAGGACCGCGGGCATCAGAAAGTCCGGATTCCGAAAGAAACGTTGAACCATTGTCTGTGCCAGTCTGTGCCATCGCTATACATTTTTGGCTGTTCGCTTGTGGCTCTTAGCTTTTGGCTTTGCTAATCGCTACACTAAGTAATCAACCGCTACCCGATGAACATTCTTGATCTCATCCCGCCGCACCTGCGCAAGGTAGGCGCTTATGTTCCTGGCAAGCCTATCCGGCAAGCGCAGAGGGAATCAGGGTTAGCCATGATCAAGATGGCGTCCAACGAGAATCCTCTGGGGCCCTCGCCCCTGGCTCTGCAAGCCATGCGAGACAGGGCCGCCGAAGTAAACTTCTATCCTGATACAGACGCTACAGATTTACGCCTGGCATTGGCTGCACGCCACACTCTGGCGCCCGAGCAAGTCTTAGTGGCGGATGGTTCCACGCCGCTGCTGCATATGCTGGCTCACATTCTTCTGCGGCCGGGGCTGAGTTGCATCAGCAGTGAGCGCTCCTTCATCATTTATCCGATCGCGGTGGGGGCCTCGGGGGGGAAATATGTAACCATTCCAACCAAGAATGATGGCTACGATCTGGACGCCATCGCGGCCGCCATCCATGACAATACCCGGCTGGTCATTCTCGCGAATCCCAACAACCCCACCGGGACCATGTTTGACGCTGACGCAACTGAGGCGTTCTTGCGGCGGGTGCCTGAGCATGTGCTGGTGGTGCTGGATGAAGCATATAGCGATTTCGCGCAGTACTTCGCCGACTTGCAGCGCATGAGCTGGTCGCGGTCCTTTGACTACGTCCGCTCGGGGCGGATGAATGTGGTTGTGCTGCGAACATTCTCCAAGGCCTATGGCCTGGCCGGTGTGCGTCTGGGCTATGCCTGTGGACATCCGGAGGTGTTGCGATATCTGGCTCGCGTGCGCAGCTCATTTTCCATCTCTGCCCTGGCTGAAGCGGCCGGTCTGGCTGCTATCCGGGACGAGGAGCACGTGCGCAGGACTTTGGAGAACAACGCCGCGGGCGCTGCCTGGCTGATGGAACGCTTCACCGAGTTGGGCATGCGCGCGATTCCGACCAGCGCCAACTTCATCTATTTTGAAACCAGCGAAAATGCTGACGTGGTGAGTGCTCGCATCCAGGATGAGGGCGTGATCGTGCGTTCGCTGGTTCCCTGGGGCATAGACAACGCCATCCGCGTGACGATCGGCACCCCGGAGCAAAATGAACGGTTCTTTCAAGCACTGAAAAAAGCCGGAGCCAAAGACAAGATATCTGCCAGATCGAAGCTAACCCCTGTCACCAAGTAAGCTGAATAACAAGCATAACTCCTTCAATATCAATAATATTTTCCCCTGAGTCTTTTCTCCGTTCTCAACCGTATACAACGCGGGAATTATGATGGACCCAGTGATGGCGTTGGCGTTTGGAGCTCCGGTGGGCTTTGAGAGCGAGTTAACCCGGCTGCGCGGTGGCGATCTTGACGCGCTCACAGTCCTGGTGGAGCGTTATCAGAACCGTCTCTATCGCTACCTGTTGCGTCTGGTAAAGCAGCCGGGTACGGCAGAAGATCTTTTTCAACAAACATGGATTCGCGTGATGGAGCGAATCAGGAGTTATGATCCGCAACGCAGTTTTGAGGCATGGCTCTTTTCGGTCGCCCACAACCTGGCGATTGATTATCTCAGGCGCTACCGGCCAGAAAGCCTGGATGAGCCACTCCCGTCCGGCCAGAGCCGCGAGGAACTCCTGCCGGGGACAGGCCCGAGCGCACTGGAGAGATTGCTGGCCCACGAGCAGAAGGAATGGCTGGCCGAGGCAATGACCGAGTTGCCCGTTGTGTACCGCGAAGTGCTCACTTTGCGCTTTGAAGAAGAGATGAAACTGGAGGAGATTGCAACTGTACTGGTGGTCCCGCTCTCCACGGTGAAAACGCGGCTTCATCGCGGGTTGAAAGGTTTGCGGCGAGTGCTGGGGAAGAAATTAGAAATTGGGACTCAAATATGAACGAACACACTGAAATTCGTGATCTCTTGACGCTGGCGGCTGCCGGTGCACTGGATGCCGACGAGCAGCGGCGAGTACAAGAGCATTTACGCAGTTGCACAACCTGTAAGGCCGAATTCGAAGGCTGGCAGCAGATGACCGGCGCACTGCGTGAGCTGCCAACGCCGGAGGCGCCAGCAGGATTGGTCGAGCGCACGCGCCGACAACTAGCCAACCAGGCGGCGGTTCGCACAGAACACCGTTGGGACCAAGTGGTCCTGGGATGCCTCATTCTGTTCGCATGGGCGATCACCCTGCTGAGTTGGCCGGTGCTGCAACTGGTGGGCGATAAGCTGGTGCAGTGGCTGGATATTCCTTTCAGCAATATCACTCTGGCATGGATTGTTTATTCCGTTCTGGCATGGCTGGCGACAGGCGTGGTTGCTGCATTTCTCGGCAGGCGGTATCAGCAGGAAGGCAGGACTGTATGAATCGGTTTTCTGAAGAAGTTCGCATCATCTCCCCAATCGCCTGGTTCCTGGCTGTCCTGGGATCAGTGGGAATGTTCTTGTGTCTGTACCTTGTGGCCATTCCACGTGACCCGAGATTACGTCACTGGCCTCCGATCGGACAGTTGCTGTTTTCCCTTTGGCCCGCAGTGCTCATCTTGATCTGGATACTGCTGATCGGCTACATCAACGCCGATGCCCGGCGGCGCGGCATGCGCTATGTAATGTGGACCTTGCTGGCGGTCTTTGTCCCCAACACGATTGGCATTATCTTGTACTTTGTGCTGCGTGACCCACTGCTGGTCCGCTGTGCGCAGTGCGGTATGCCGGGACGCACCACCTTCGTGTTTTGTCCGCAATGCGGCGGTGAATTGTGCCCTGTCTGCCCGGGCTGCAGGCGTTCGATTGAGCCAAGCTGGAAGAAGTGCGCTTACTGCGGCGCCCAAGTCGGCCCCAGAGCGATCCCGCCGGAATTGCAAACGAGCAGATCATGAATGCGGGCAGCAAGAGCACGGCCGAAACACAGTTTGACTCTCCCACCATGGCCTGCAATCATGGATGCATGCCGGAGCGTAATCTCCAGATCGCAAGATTCATTGGCGCGACCCCAAGCACCGCGTATTGCGATGTCTGCAAGCTGATGTTTCGGACGCGCCAGGAATTTCTTGTGGATGCCGAAAAAGCGAAAGAGCAGCTCCAATCAGATTTCGAGCGGCACGAGTGCAAGCCTGATCCAAACGCGGTTAATGACGCGCTAGAGCACATCAGGTAGAAGAAACATCCAGGGGCCTCGCGCTAACATCGCATTACCGGGTTTCATCTTCTCTCATAGCGGCGAATGCGCTGGTTTTTATGTTCGGGCGACCTCCAACCGCAAGTTGCTGGACGCAACCCCGCTAAGGTATTCTGCCTCCGAGTCTTAGGAGTACTTCCGAATCATGCCGATAAGGATTCTTCTCGTCGATGATGAGAAGGCCATTCTCGATAGTCTGGCGGAAATCCTTCAGTCCGCAGGATACGAGGTTCGCTCTGCAAGTTCCGGACTGGAGGCTCTCGACAAAACCGCGCAATTTTGTCCCAACGTACTCCTGACCGACGTGCTTATGCCCGGCCTGAATGGTTTTGAACTGGCGTTGCTGGTGAAACAAAAATGCCCGGATTGTCGGCTCCTCCTATTCTCGGGCCAAGCCGCCACGGCGATGCTCGCGCAGAGTTTTGCACCAACATTTACAGCGCTAGGGCATCGTTTTGAACTCCTTCCCAAACCGCTGCATCCTGAGGCACTTCTTCTCAAACTCGAGCAGTCCTTAACGTCGGCGGCATAATTCGGGCTGTAAAAACTGATTGCGCCTCCGGCAAAAGCCTCTTCCAAGCAACTGTTGCTGTCACGAACGGCATCTGTGAAAGGAACAGTCACTGCGTCTCGGCTTCTTAAGACCTTTTTTACCTTAGACTTGCAGGCCAGAGACGCATTTCATGCAAGAATGAACTGTCAGGCTAGAATTTGTCTGGAATCCCTCTGATCAGGGGGCATCCGGGGGCACAATGAGTACAATCGAGACACAACCTTCGATCAGCGCCTCAGTCGCCGTGGTGAGTTGGGATGCGCCTCGTTCTCACGGGCACAGCGTTCAGTTTTATGAAGATGATGCCTTCCTGCTCGATGGATTAACCGGGTTCATTGGCGCCGCGATTTTAGCCGGCGACTCGGCCCTTGTCATTGCCACCAAGGCCCACCGAGAAGGACTTAAGCAGCGGTTGACGCGGCGGGGCCTGGATCTTACGCCCGCCATCCAGCAGGGCCGGTATCTCTCCCTGGACGCAGCTGAAACTTTATCAAAATTCATGGTGGATGGCTGGCCAGATGCGGCCCGGTTCTCACGCGTGATGGGTACCGTCATTACGCATCTCGGTATTACAGCTCAGGCTGAACGTCCACGGGTTGCGGCTTTTGGCGAAATGGTCGCCCTGTTGTGGGCGGAGGGTAAGTCCGATGCTGCCATTCGATTGGAGCAACTCTGGAACGAACTGACCCAGATGCATTCTTTTCAATTGCATTGCGCCTACCCAATGAGTTTCTTTTCGCAAGAGGAAGACGGCGCGTCCATCCAGAAGATCTGTTCAGAACATTCCCATGCCGTTCCTGCCGAGGGTTACACGATTTTGGTCAGTGATGAGGAGCGCCGCCGCAGCATTATCTTTCTGCAACAAAAGGCACAAGCATTGGAAAGTGAGATTCTCGAACGCAAAAAGGCGGAACAAGGGTCTCAATTGTTAGCGGCTATCGTTGAATCTTCCGATGATGCCATTGCCAGCAAGGACCTGAACGGCGTGGTGACCAGTTGGAACAAGGCCGCCGAACACATGTTCGGTTATCAAGCCCGCGAGATTGTGGGGCAGCCCATTACCCTTCTTATTCCTCCGGAGCTGCTGGATGATGAACCGCGGATCCTGGCCACAATAAAGGCAGGCCAAAGAATCGAGCATTTTGAAACGATAAGAATGAAGAAAAACGGAGAACGGATCAATGTCTCTTTGACAATCTCGCCGGTAAGGGATCCGGCGGGACAGATCATTGGCGTGGCGAAGATTGTGCGCAACATTACGCAGCAAAAAAAGCTGGAAGAGGCTTTTCATATCACTGAGAAACTGGCCGCTGTGGGCCGCCTGGCGGCAACAGTCGCGCATGAAATCAACAATCCCCTGGAAGCAGTCACGAACTTTATTTATTTAGCCAAGCGACAACCTGATCTGCCGGAACAGATCAGGCACTACCTGGAGCGCGCGGACCGGGAACTGGCGCGGGTATCTCATATTGCTCAGCAAACGCTGGGTTTCTATCGGGACAATTCTCAACCAGCACGACTTGTTATTCCCAGCGCCATTGAAGATGTACTGACCATTTACGAGAATAAGTTCAAATACAGAGGGTTGATTGTCGCAAAGGAAATCCAGCCGAACCTGACGGTTTATACCTTGCGGGGAGAGTTCAAGCAGATCCTGTCGAACCTGATATCCAATGCAATCGATGCCTCCAGAGAGGGCGGCAAGATCGTGATTCGCGCGCGAGCTTCACGGCATGTTCGCACCGGTGTGGATGGAATTCGCGTGACGATAGCAGACAACGGAATCGGAATACCCGCAGAGAATCAACAGAAGGTTTTTACTCCGTTTTTTACTACCAAGAAGGAAGTTGGAACCGGACTGGGCCTCTGGGTGACAAAAGATCTGTTGGAAAAAAATGGAGGCAACATTCACTTTCGCAGCCGAAGTGGGGCAAAGCCGGGGACGGCAATGAGCATTTTTATCCCTTCACAATTGCCTTCTGCCGAACGCGCTCTTTGAATGAGTCCGCAAATCTTAGTCGCTCGCATGGTTTCCACGCTCTCAGCGCCCCGCGAATCCAACTGACCGACTCAATGCCCCGCTTCCCATAGCCGAAAACGTCTTTCCAGTTCCCACTGCTGTTGCGCTCTTTCACTGGATTTGAGAAAACCTGCACAGGAAGATGACGGCTTCTCCGCGCCCGGCGCATCGCCCGAACAAGGACTGACGAAGCGGGCAAAGACGTCCGGCTCGCGCCACAGGCTGGCGCCGGGCAAAAAGCTATGCTCCAGGCTGGCGCGGACCATCTGTTTGAGGTCACCGTAGCTGAGACCGTAGGTCTGAACGGCGCGAACGTATTCGTGCGTGAGATCGATGCGGGAAACACCTTCATCGTCCGTGGAGAAGGCTACGGGGACGTGGAACTGGCGATAGATAGAAAAGGGGTGATCTTTGCCGCTGATGCCCAGAATCACGTCATTGCTTGTCAGGTTGACCTCAACCATCACGTGTTTGGCGCTCATTTCCTTCAATAGCTCGTGAGGATGGTCCTCATACATTACGTCCACGCCGTGACCGATGCGCTCCGCGTGCGCCTCTTCTACAGCGAGACGGATGTGGCAGCAAAGACCGTTGGGCGGGACCAGACCCGGCGCAAGCTCGCCCGCATGCAGGCTAATGTGGACTTTGGGATAAAGATCGTGCAGGAATCCCACCATGCGCATCTGGAGCGCATAGTCAGACATGGAGGTGTAGCCGTCCTCGCCCTGAACAAAATTGATGGCCACAACGCGGGGATCGGACGAGGCGATCTCAAATCCAAGCAACGCCTGAGCAAACACCATTTCCTTGGGATTGCCCCGGGAAACCTGAAAGACGTAGCGCTCCTGCACCCGGCAAGCTGGAAGTTCATCGGAAGCGCCACAATGTTCACGCTGACGACGCGTGGCCTCGGCCCTGTCCCAGTAGGCATGCGCAGGAGGGACGTCATCCCGCAAGCCGTGAGCCAGCAATTCGTCGCGCAGTTGTTTGAAATCGTCACGCCAACCCACTTCCTTGACGATTGCGGAGAGGTGGCTCACGGTGGGGTTGGACATCAGTTCCAGATACTGTTCGTTTTGGCCCTCCGCGCGGGTGGCAACTTCGTCGAGCCACTCGCCAGTATGGCGAGGGTCGGTGCCGCCGAACTTGCCGAAGGTATCGAAGAAATGGTCATGACCGGTAACTCCTGCTGAGGCCACAAAGCCGCGCATGGAAAAGGAGTCTACCAATGCGTCATAGAGATGCTGGTCCTTGAACGCCTGGGCTGCCGGGACTTTGCCCTCACCGCAGACGGGCTGCGGCGGTGTTGAGTCCGACATGGATTGCGGCCTGGCGAAGGAGTTGGAAGATGTATCCACGCAGAGATTGTCTTCGGCAGCGGCGCGAATAAAAGATTCCGCATAGACGGCGCCACTCAAGTGATTGTGCAAGTCAGCACCCTTCGGCATGGTTACCAGGAAGGCCCGCAGGGCAAGGGGATCTTTGCGCGCCACCTCCAGGCCAAGCTCGGTGCGCCGCTCGGAAGCGGTTTGCGCGCTGCGCCCTGAACTGGCGGCTTTCTGGGCGAAAAATGATACGGGGAAGAGTAAAAAAACGACAATTATTACGCGGCGGAATCTATCGGCTCGGAGGCTGCACATTCGTTGGCTTTCCTTTTGGAGCGGCCAGTATAGATGATTGGCGAGCCAAATTGGCCTCATCACCTTACATTCATCACGGCCGATTGGATTGCCAGAATTGGAAATCTTTAACAATACGGACGGAAGTAAGAGCTTTCGCGGTACACGATACAATTGATTCGTGACCCCTTCGATTCGCCTGGTAGCAATTGATATCGATGGCACGCTGCTGGATCCGCAGTTTCAGATCTCACAGCGGAATCTGGCTGCTCTTCGCGCGGCGCACCAGGCAGGTATCGACATCATGCTGGCCACTGGCCGCCGCCATGACTATGCCCTTCCTGTGGTCCACGAGCTGGGAATCCCGGTATGGCTGATCACCTCCAACGGAGCGTTGGTCCGTTCCAGCGATGGAGAGACTTTTTACACCGACCGCCTCCCCGCCACCACGGCCCGCAAGCTTATTGCCCATATGGATGAGTTTCGCCCTAACGCCGTGCTCACCTTTGACCGCCAGGGACACGATGCTTTGATCCTGGAGAGAGAGCACACGCTGAACCGGAGCATCTCCCGCTGGATCGAGAAGAACTCGGCCCACATTCAGTATGTCTCCCCGCTGGAGGATGCGCTGACCGAAGATCCCATCCAAGCTATGTATTGTGGAGCGCTAGAGCGCATGAAAGCGGCGCAGGAGCGCCTGAGCCAAGCCAAGTTCCTGGATCAGATCAGCGTGCTGCGGACGCAATACGACTCCCGGGACCTGTGCATCCTGGACATTCTCAACCGGGACTGCACCAAAGGACACGCCTTGCGCCGGTGGGCTGAGCGGCACAGCATTCCCAGGGAGCAGATCATGGCTATTGGGGACAATTACAATGACCTGGAAATGCTTGAATTTGCAGGACTTCCGGTGATTATGGGAAATGCATCTGAAGAATTGAGGCAGGGCGGCTGGCGGGTAACGGCCAGCAATGCGGAAAGCGGAGTAGCGGCTGCCTTGGAAGAGGTCCTTCAGGCTGGTTTTCAGCCTTCAATTGAGGTTAAATAGAGACTGGTGTTCAGGTTCCCAAGATCAGTGACGATTGCCTCGCTTCTGCTCGCTGCCCAGCTCTCTGCTCTGGGCGCGGAGGTAGCGGTGCTGCGCAATGGATTTTCTATCCGGCACCAGCGCAGGGAGCAGAAGGGTGATATTACCCGGCTCTACACCGCGGAAGGCTACGTAGATATTCCCACGCAACAAATTGCTTCTTTTGAAGTGGAAGAGACTCCGCCGCCAAAGGTGGAGGAGACCCCACAAGCGCCACGGGCTGCCGGCGTGGTTCCAGCGGCACAGACAGTCGCACCCAAGACCAGTGTTGATCTGGACCAGGTGGTGCGCGAAGCCAGTGCCCGGCGCCAGATTGACCCGGATTTTGTCAGCAGCGTAATCAAGGCGGAAAGCAATTTCTACCCACGTGCGGTCTCGCCCAAAGGGGCGCAGGGCCTGATGCAACTCATGCCGGGAACAGCAGCGCAGTTGGGCGTGAGCGATCCTTTTGATCCCAAGGCAAACGTGGAAGCAGGCACAGCGTATCTGAGCGAGCTGCTCGACCTTTATAACAACGATCCCATCAGGGCGCTGGCCGCGTACAACGCCGGACCGCAGCGGGTGCAGCAATACCATGGCGTACCGCCATACCGTGAGACCAAGTTGTATATCGCACGAATCGTCCGAGATTTTAATGCCAAGAAAGCCAAACAGAAAAACCTGACCACGGCGGCGTCGGCGCCGGAAAAGAAGGCCACCAGCAAAAGTGGAACTCGCAAAACAGCCAGTCAGCGAAAAGCACACACGAGCGCGCAAGCACAGCAAGCCAGTCTTTCCGCATCCCAGCCCCCCGCGGAAGCGAAATAAGTCATCTTCCTCATAGCAAAACCTCGGGCTGACACGAGACATGGAAGGTTACGACCAGACATGCAACACCAGGCTGCTTCAGGGCGCTTGACTCTATTCCAGGGGCAACTTTTGCCAAAAGGCTTTACACTTCTAACCAACCGATGAGCAAGAAGAAACTCTTCATTTCAGCGCTGGTGCTGCTGGCGCTGGCCGCACTCATATATCTTCAGGTGAGGACGTGGCGCAAGTTCGACTGGCAAAAATTCTGGGATGTCACCCGGGGAACCAGCGTTATCTATCTGCTTACCGGCACCGCACTCATTTACGCCGATTATTTTCTTCGCGCTGTGCGCTGGAAAATCCTGCTTCGTCCGGTTTGCGAAGCCCAGGCTGCCCGGCTCGTCGCACCCACCATGATCGGCTTTACCGGATTAGCGCTGCTGGGACGCCCGGGAGAATTCATTCGTCCTTATCTGATTGCGCGCAAGGAAGGCTTGAGCATGTCCTCCCAGGTGGCCGTCTGGACGGTGGAGCGGATCTTCGACTCCGGGGCCTTTAGCTTGATCATGGCGCTGAACATCCTGATTGCAGGGCCTAATTTGAAAAAACTGCCTGGTTTCATAAATTCTCCAAGAGCATTCTTCGATTTTCAGATCTCCGGCCTGATTTTACTGGCAGGGGTAACAATGGCCGCGCTGTTTGCCTATTCCGTTAGAAAGAATCCTGCCCGCGTAGCGCAGTTTTCGCATCGGCTGACGGCCGGCATTTCGGAGCGTGCAGCCAAGGCCATTTCCCGCCGCGTGCAGGCTTTTGGGGAGGGATTGAACACCATCAAGGACTTAAAATCCTTTGCTCAGCTAAGCGGTCTTTCCCTAATGATCTGGCTGATCATCGGGCTGTCCTATGTGGCCGTCACCAATGCCTATCACATCCACCGCCATGCGCAGATGACTCTCTCCAATGTGCTCCTGCTCACTGCGGCCAGCGTGGTGGGCGGGGTGCTTCAGTTACCTGTAGTGGGCGGGGGTTCGCAATTAGCAACCATCGGAGTCCTGCACGGAGTTTTTGCGCTTTCACCCGAGCTTTCCACCAGTTGCGGAATGATGCTTTGGCTGGTGACTTTCATGTCTGTAATACCGGCAGGTCTGTTTCTGGCCCACCGGGAGCATGTTTCACTAACCCGGCTAGAGGAACAGAGCGAAGAAGAGATCGGGTTATCGGAGCATCCGGTCACCGGATCATCGGAAAATTGCTCGTCGCCAAACCCTGCGTCTCAGGAGCAAGACTCTGGCCCTGGTAAGTGGGCGAACTAGGAATCAGGCATCATCCGACCCGATGACCTAATTCCTTTGTTAAAATCAAAACCAGCCCCATCCAGGCCTGTACACAAATGAAATGTCCTTTTTGCGGGTTCGAAAATGACAAGGTGGTGGACTCGCGCGAGAGCAAAGAAGGCGAATCCATCCGCCGGCGGCGCGAGTGTTTAAAGTGCGAGAAGCGCTTTACTACGTACGAACGCATTGACGAAATCCCGTACATGGTTGTGAAAAAAGACGGACGGCGGGAAAAATTTGAGCGCCAGAAGGTGCTGGCGGGACTGCTGCACGCGTGCCAGAAACGGCCTATTTCCATGGGCAAAATGGAACAGATCGTGAATGACGTGGAGCAGTTTGTGGTGGATTCACCAGAACGTGAGCGTACGGCAAGTGAAATCGGCGAACTTATCATGGACCAGCTCAAGCAGATTGACAAAGTTGCCTACATCCGTTTTGCCTCGGTGTATCGCGATTTCAAGGACGTAGATGAATTCCGCTCCGCGTGGGAACATCTGCTGGCCGTCAAAGACGAAAAAGCCAAGCCGGCCAAGGCAAAATCCAGCACAAGTAAATCAGGAGTTTAATGACACACAAAGTCACACTCATTCCGGGAGACGGCATCGGTCCGGAGGTCACCGGCGCCACGGTCCGCATCCTGGAAGCAGCGGGCGTCAAAATTGACTGGGAAAAGGTAATCGCCGGGGCAGAAGCATTTGAGAAATACCGCGAGTACATGCCCAAAGAGCTGGTTCAGTCGGTTGAACGCACCGGTGTCGGCCTCAAGGGCCCCGTCACGACCCCCATAGGCGGAGGGTTTGCCAGCATCAACGTGGCTTTGAGAAAGAAATTTGAGCTATATGCCAACTTCCGCCCGATCCGCAATCTGCCGTCCCTGCCCACGCGGTATCCCAGCGTTGATCTGGTGATTGTGCGCGAAAATACTGAAGGCGAGTATTCAGGCATTGAGCATGAAGTTGTGCCTGGCGTAGTGGAGGCTCTGAAGATCATTACCGAGAAGGCATCCACCCGCATTGCGCGGTTTGCATTCTCGTATGCGCGCCGGGAAAAGCGTAAGCGCATCCACGCCATTCACAAAGCCAACATCATGAAGATGAGCGACGGGCTATTTCTGCGCTGCTGCCGCGATGTGGCCCAGGAATATCCGGAAATTACGTACGGCGAACACATCATTGACAACACCTGCATGCAACTGGTGCTCAATCCTTACCAGTACGACGTTCTGGTCATGGAAAATCTGTATGGAGACATCATCTCCGATCTGTGCGCCGCCTTTGTCGGCGGGCTGGGGCTGGTTCCAGGGGCGAACCTGGGCGAGCACTGCGCCATCTTTGAGGCCGTCCACGGCTCCGCGCCGGACATTGCCGGCAAAGGTCTGGCCAACCCAACCGCAGTGCTGCAATCAGCCATTTTGATGTTGCGGCATTTGAATGAAATTGAAGCTGCTGAAAGAGTCCAGGACGCGCTGGAAAAAACTTACAAAGAAAAACTTCACCTCACCCGCGATATGGGTGGGACAGCAAGCACCGGAGAGTTCACGGACGCGGTGATTGAGAATATGGAACAAACACAGCATTCAGCCGTGAGCGCTCAACAGTCAGCCCTGTGAGCATTTCGTGTCTTCCGGCTTCATCTGTAGCTGCCAGAATTGAGATTGAATTGATCCCATGAATGGTGACTGAAAAACAAAATGAAACATTTCTCTTCTCTTTATCTATTTCTCCTTCCTCTCCTCCTATTGGGGTGCAGTCAATCTCCTGCGCCTCAACCTGTGGCCTCATCTGCGCCTCAGAATATCCCGGCTCCAGTGGACAAGAGCACTCTGGGTTCTATCTCCGGGACCATCTCTTTCAAGGGCCTCGCGCCAAAGCTGCCGGCATTGGACATGGGCCAGGATCCGGCGTGCCCCCCCGACCCGCAAACAGCGGATGTGGTGCTGGTAAAAAATGGCAAGCTGGCCAATGTGTTTGTGTACGTAAAAAGCGGGTTGGGCCAGGCATCGTTTGCTCCTCCCAGTGAACCCGTGGTGCTGGACCAGAAAGGTTGCCGTTATGCTCCGCATGTTCTCGGGCTGATGGTGGGGCAGCTGCTGAAGGTGATGAACAATGACAACGCGGAACACAATATCCATCCCATGCCGCAGCACAACGATCCCTGGAATGAGAGTCAGATGCCGCGAGGACAGCCCATCGTCAAGACCTTTCAGCATCCTGAAATCATGATGCCCGTGCAATGCAACCAACATCCGTGGATGATGATGTATGTGAATGTATTGCCACATCCGTTTTTTGCGGTGAGCGCGGGCGACGGGTCATTTCAGATCAAGGATCTGCCTCCGGGAGAGTACACGCTGGCGGCCATCCATGAAAAATTCGGCGAGCAGACCTTAAAGATCACAGTGGCTGCCAAGGAAACTGCCAGCGCCAACTTTGTTTTTGCCGCCGCCCAGAAATAGAGATTACTGCAGGCAAGGAACACACAAAGCCATCGGGACACCACCCGTTGGTGTTTTACCTGATTGCGGCCGCACGCTTACGATGTTGTCAGATTCAATGAAATCCTGGATTTATAGCCTGGTGAAGCTCTGCCTTGGAGCTTACTTTTTGCTCACGTCACTCTATTGCCTTCTGGCATCTATTCCTTACACCTACTTCTTCCTGATTAAAGAGCCACCCTATGGATGGCTGATTGCATTTGCCCGGTATCACAGTCTGCTTTACTGGTTCGCGTTTGCGGCCGCCATTTTTGCGTATTGGCCACAGAGAAGGAAGCCGCTTGTTCCAGCAGCATGGACGATCCTGGCCTTGACGGGCATTGCTTTCACAGCACGAAATTTTCTGCCCAACATCCAGAACAATGGGACGGCATACATTGCGAGCCTGGTTGCGCTGTTGCCTTTATTGCTGCTGGCCGGCGTGGAAGTTTTGCGCGACCTCACGGCTGAGTCCGGCAACGCACAAGGTGTTCTATTTTCGTACTCGAACGCCGCTCTTCTGGCAATCGTAGTGGCCGTGCTTTCGATCTCCGGCTCCGCCGCACCAGGGCGTCTCGACTCGCAATTGTTCCTTGTGCCCGCCAGTGGGCTGGAGCTTGCTATTTTCGTGATAGTTACCTATCTGTGGTTTGCATTGCTGGTTCTTTCTATCGCGAACCTGATCCTGCTGGCCGTGTACAGATTCACAAGCGTCCGCCGCCCCGCGCGGGTCCTACTGACAGGTTCTTTAGTCTTCATCGGATTAGCAGTTGCATGCGTGCGCTTTCTCGAGGACTCCCTCACCTTTAGAGGTTGGACAGCATACCTTTTTGCCATAGTTTTTAGCGGCGCATTGACTCTTTGGGGCCTCACTGTTTTGCGGCCCTTCCTGGAGATGACAGAACCCGCGCCATTCAAGCGAAGGCTGCTTCTTTATGCCCTGTGTTTATGCCTGGCGTCTCTGGCGCTTACTGTTCCGGGGATGATAGGGGACAACGATTGGGACGGTGTTGTCCGAGTTGCTTTTACTCTGCTCCTCTGGATCCTGTTCAGCATCTGCGTCTTTCTCCTCCGTCCCCAACTCAAGAAGTACTCCGCGCCCGGAGTCATTGCGGTGCTGCTGGCCGGCGGCTTTTGTTACTGGGCGGTGACGGCAACCGGATTTCTGTGGGCTAAGCAATTGGGAAAGACAGAGGGTGATGTCGTCCGGACGGTGGAAAGCTATGCCAACCAGGATGTTTCCTTCGGAATTGTCCTCCATCTGCTCTCCGGCAGCCGCAATGCACCCTGTGACAATCTTTGCCGTACCTTGCGGCAATACACCAATATTCGGAATGCCGAGGCAAAGATCGACCTGAACCTGGTTGACCAACTTGTGCCCGCACATGAAGACCGGCCGAATATCTTCATGATTATTGTCGATTCCCTGCGGCAGGACTACGTGGGCCCGTACAACTCCCGGGTGGACTTTACTCCGAATTTGAATGCCTTTGCCCGTGATTGCGTGGTCGAGAAGCGCACCTACACCCAATATGCGGGCACATCGCTTTCTGAAGCGGCCATCTGGTCAGGCAGTCTGCTGTTGCATGCCCACTATGTGCAGCCCTTCTCCAGAGTTGATAGCCTGGAGAAATTGCTGAAGACTGACGGCTACCAGATGATCGTGAGTTATGACGAGATCCTGCGCCTCATTCTGGCCAGGGACCCCGATCTGACTAAACTTGATCTGGAGAAGAACTGGAATGAGTTCGAGCTTTCGGGCACTTTGCATCAACTGGAGTCAATCTTAGACAACCGTTCAGACACGAGCCGGCCAATCTTTTTTTACGCGCAGCCCAAGAATGTGCACCAGCTGGCGCGCAACCGCCTTCCACTCTTGAAAAACAGCAACTGGACCTCGCGGCCGGGATTTAGCAATCGAATTTCGTTCGAGCTGCACCAGGTGGATGAGATTCTGGGAGGCTTCTTCGCCTATCTCAAATCGCACGGACTTTACGATAACAGCATCATTATCATCAGCGCGGACCACGGTGACGCCACCGGAGAACTCGGGCGAGTCGGCCATTCGAGCATAATTTTCCCGGAGGTGATGCGCGTTCCTCTTCTGATCCATTTGCCAAAGAAGATGCAGGGCCGGCTGGCCTCTGATCCTGACTCTATTTCGACGCTTACGGACATCACGCCAACACTTTATTACCTGTTGGGACACAGGCCGATCAAGATCAATCCGCTGTTTGGGCATCCTCTTTTCACGCAAACCAGAGAAGAGTTGCAGAAATACCCACGCAACGACCTGTTTCTGGCGTCCGATACTCGCGCCGCCTATGGCCTGCTGGAGGACAACGGCAGATTCATGTACGTCACCTATGACTCGCCACCCTCGAGCTTTCTCTTTGACCTGGCGAACGATCCTAATGCAACCAGAAACGCGCTGACCGATCCGGTAAAGAAGGGCTACGAGCAACGAGTGATTCAATACCTGCAGGAAATTGCGAACTTTTATGAATACAAGCCGACTGGTGGCACAACGGTCGTGATACCTCGATAAATGAGATAAACCGCGTAAGGCAGCAAGCCCCGCATATTGGCTTCCGCGGGCGCCCCGCTCTTCCGGTGCCTGCGCACGGCAGATGATAAAATGACCAGTTGCCCCCGACAGTTGGAAACCGAGGGGGACATCTCAAGCAATCACTCAACTGATATTTTGGAGCCGTTCTGAATTCTTCCGGGTATAAAGCCGCTCATCACTGGTTTACTGTTTCAGTGGCTGGTCTGGCTTTCTTGCTGATCATCGCCGGGGGACTGGTCACCAGCAACAATGCGGGCCTGGCCGTACCGGACTGGCCCACCAGCTTTGGTTCAATCTACAAAATGCCGCGCATGGTGGGGGGAGTGAGATTTGAGCACGGGCACCGCATGCTGGCCGAACTGGTAGGCTTGCTGACCATTGTTGCCGCGGTCTGGACATGGCGCGTAGACCGGCGAAGCTGGATGCGAGGATTGACTTTGGGCGCCGTTGCAGGAGTGGTTTTCCAGGGAGTTCTGGGTGGACTTACGGTCTTAAATTTTCTGCCGCCCGCCATTTCCACGGCCCACGCCGCCGTTGGCCAGACGATGTTTTGCGTGCTGGCGGCAATCGCGGTCTTTACCAGCCGGAGCTGGCTGGTAGAACCCCAGGAAAAAATAAACAAGAAAGAGGCGCGGCCCCTGCTACGCCATTGCTGGATGTTAATCGCTTTCCTCTATCTGCAACTCATTCTCGGCGCGGCTTTCCGCCACGTTTGGACCAAGTGGGGTCCGACCGCCGCGAACCGCTGGCCGGCACAAAAAATCATTCATGTCTTTCTATATCCCCATATTCTCAATGCGCTTTTTGTCAGCGCGCTGGTCTTGTATGTAAGCGTGCGCGCCATCAGCAAGCATTCCGGAATTCCGCATTTGCGGCGTCCGGCGTTGGCCCTGCTCGTCCTGCTCATTCTCCAGTTGCTGCTCGGTTTCTCGGCTTACGTTACACGCGTGATCCAGGGCGTGAATGAGCTGCAGCCTACCGCCAGTCTGGTGGCGACCACGGTCGCCCACATGGGAATCGGCGCCTTGATTCTGGCAATTACCGCCATTCTTACCATCCAGGGGTATCGTTACAGCGGAGAACCAGCACAGGTGCTTCGTTTTGACCGCAAGCGAGAGGTGGTAAGCGCATGAGCAGCGTTGCCCAAAACATACTTGAAAAAAAGGCAGCAGTACCTGAGCTGTCAATTCAGAAAAGCTCCACGCTGGGCGATTTTTCGCAACTCTTCAAAATTCGCGTCACCTCGTTGGTAGTAATGACTGCCTGGACCGGATATTTCATGGGAGCGGCCAAGTCAGGCGTTTCTTCCCTCACCCTGACGCTGGTTCACGCATTGCTGGGAATCGGACTTACCTCGGCGGGCGCCGCTGCCTTGAATGAGGCGCTGGAGCACGGCGTAGACGCCAAGATGGCAAGGACGAAGCACCGTCCACTGCCAGCCGGGCGCATGCGCTTGAGTACAGGATTCGCCGCGGGGACCCTGGCTGTTCTCGCGGGCTCGCTGTACCTGGCATTCACCACCAACGTGCTCACCGGACTCCTGGCCCTGGCCACAGTTGCCGCTTACCTCGGGCTTTATACTCCGCTGAAAAAGGTCTCACCCATCTCCACTCTGGTGGGTGCGTTTCCGGGAGCGATGCCTCCGTTGCTTGGCTGGACTGCGATCCGGGGCAAGGTGGAGATTGAAGCGATTGTCCTGTTCACGATTGTTTTTGTGTGGCAGTTCCCGCATTTCCAGGCCATTGCCTGGCTCTACCGTGAAGACTATGCAGCGGGTGGAATCAAGATGCTGCCGGTAGTGGACCAGGCCGGGCGCAGCGTGGTGCGCCAGATGGTTGCTTACGCTTCAGTATTAATTCCGGTCAGTTTGCTTCCCGCCGGACTGCACATGGCCGGCAGGTTGTACCTGGGGGGCGCACTGATACTTGGCCTGATCTTTCTCGGGTTTAACTTCCGCCTGGCGCTGACGAATTTGCCGACCACAGCGCCCGCCTCCAAGAAGTTTGCGCGGCAGCTTTTGCAAGCATCCGTGACTTACCTTCCCTTACTATTTGCCTTGATGATGATCAACACACAATAAACCCATGGCAACCACACTCGAAAACACGGCAGCAGCGGACCTTGACCGTCAATATTCCGCCATCAAGATCGAGGGCCTGCGCCACAGCTACGGCCAGCGCGCAGCCTTGAATGGCATTTCCTTTGATGTCCGTCCGGGAGAAATCTTCGGACTGCTGGGCCCCAACGGCAGCGGAAAAACTACCCTGTTTCGCATTCTTTCCACGCTGATGCTGCCCACCGCGGGGCGGGCAATCATTGCCGGCTTCGATGCCGCCAGCCAGCCTGATGAGGTGCGGCGACGCATCGGTGTAGTCTTTCAGTCCCAGAGTATCGACATCAAATTGACCGCAGCCGAAAACCTTTGGCACCAGGGCCACCTCTACGGTCTGTGGGGCGGGGTTTTGCAGGAGCGCATTCGTGAAATGCTGCAGCGGGTGGGTCTGGCAGACCGCAGCAAAGAGAAAGTTGAAACCTTTTCCGGGGGCATGCAACGCCGCGTGGAATTGGCCAAGGGGTTGATGCACCGGCCCGGCCTCCTGTTGCTGGATGAGCCCACTACAGGGCTCGACCCGGGCGCACGCCGTGATCTGTGGCAATACCTGCACGAATTGCGGCGACAGGAAAGGGTGTCCGTGATTATCACCACTCACTTGATGGAAGAAGCAGAGCGGTGTGACCGCCTTGCCATCCTGAATCTGGGCGAGATCGTCGGATTAGGAACACCGGCGGAGCTACGCAGCCAGATTGGCGGCGACGTGATCCTGCTGGAAGCCACACAACCGGAGTCACTGGCTAAGCGCATCGAGCAGAAATTCATGGTTGCGTGCACCGTGCTGGACGGCAAGATCCGCATGGAACGGAAAGAGGGCCAAAGGTTCATTACTGATCTGGTGGAATCCTTCCCAGGAGAGATTCAGGCGATCTCCGTCAGCAAGCCCACGCTGGAAGATGTTTTCATCCACCGCACGGGTCATCGCTTCTGGAGCGAAAAGGAAGCCGACGAGACGAACAGGAGCAGAAATTAATGGCACAGGCAGCCGTTATTCCCGCGAACGTGACCCTTCCAAGGGTGAATCCGCTCTTGCCAGCCTTCACTTTATGGTGGCGGGAGATTGTTCGCTTTTATCGCCAGCCGGCGCGGGTGGTGGGAGTAGTGATCTCGCCGCTGCTGTTCTGGATCGTGATCGGAGCCGGGTTCGGCACCTCACTCCAGGCACGGGCCACCGGCCAGGAGAATTTTCTGAACTACTTCTTTCCCGGCGCGCTCATCATGATCGTCCTGTTTACCTCGATTTTCACCATGATGTCCGTGATCGAAGACCGCAATGAAGGGTTTCTGCTTTCAGTGATGGTTGCGCCCGTGCATCGGTCCAGCATCGTTTTGGGCAAGGTACTGGGCGGCACCACGCTATCGGCAGTGCAAGGACTGCTGTTCCTGGTCTTTGCCCCATTCATTGGCATACGCATTGGAATCGAACAGTTCCTGATTGTGGCGCTGATCGTATTCCTGGCTGCGTTTTCTCTCACCGCGCTGGGCTTTGTCATCGCGTGGCGGATGGAGTCGTCGCAGGGATTCCACGCCATCATCAACCTGTTCCTGATTCCATTGTGGATGCTTTCGGGCGCGCTTTTTCCTATCAGCGGGGCATCCGTTTGGATCAAATGGCTTATGGCAGTAAACCCGCTTACTTACGGATTGGACGGCTTGCAACTGGCCATGTTCCCCGCCACTCATCCGGACACCATCCTGCGCCTTTGGCCTTCGATTGCAGTCCTGGCGGGTTTTACCCTCGTGGTGTTCCTGGCAGGATTTTTGATCGCCAACCGCAGGAGCACGCTGCCTGCGGCTTGATCCGTATGGTAATCGATTACAACATTTTTCCCGCGTTGAATGCCAGCTTGAACGGCGCAAGCGCGGTGCTGATCACGAGCGGCAGGTTATTGATCCGCCAACAGAAAGTCCGGCTGCACCGGGCCTGCATGATCACCGCGGTAGCTACTTCCAGCCTGTTTCTGATTTCTTATGTGTACTACCACGCCCATGTGTATTCAGTCCGTTTCCCAGGGCAGGGATGGATACGGCCGGTATATTTCACCATCCTGATTTCACATACGCTGCTGGCTGTCGCGGTGGTTCCGCTGGTGATATTGTCCTTGAATTACGGACTGCGCGAGAAATTTGACCGGCACCGCCGCATCGCGCGGTGGACATATCCGGTATGGCTCTATGTCTCAGTCACAGGAGTGGTGGTGTATATAATGCTGTACCGAATTTATGGAGCCCGCGTCTGACACCAGTTCCAGGAAAGCCGCTGCACTGGTATAGTGGCGGAATCTGCAAAGGAAAAACACCCTCATGGCAAAAAGCGTAAACAAGGTAATTCTCATTGGAAATCTGGGCAAAGACCCGGAGGTCAAGTACACTCCCAGCGGCGTCGCTGTGGCCAAGTTCAGCATTGCCACCAACGAACGCTATAAAGACAAGGGCGGCGAGTGGCAGGACCGGACGGAATGGCACAATCTGGTTGCCTGGCAACGGACGGCGGAGATTGTAGGCGAATACGTTAAGAAAGGTTCCAAGATCTACATTGAAGGCCGGCTGCAAACCTCGAGTTGGGAAGATAAGCAAAGCGGCGAGAAGAAATATCGCACAGAGATCGTCGTCCAGGATCTGGTGCTATTGAGCGGACGGGGTGATGGCGAATCCGAGGGGCGGTCGCGTAGCTCCGCACCCAGGGAGGCGACCATGGACCAGCGCCCCTCCCAGCCAGAGGGATTCGCGCAAGAAACAGGAATTACAGACGAGGACATTCCGTTTTAGCGTATGAACAATGAACCCCTCTATTTACGACCGAACGTTCAAATAGAACCGCTGGTAGACCAGTGGTATGCCTGGACACATCTCATCCCACCAGCGACTGCAGCTAGAAATATCACTGATCGCCATTTGAAGATCATGGATTCCTATATAGGCGCGCCCCAAGTCCATGCCAAAGCCGTAAAGAATCCGAAGATGCTGGGCGGACCGTTTATTGATTACGGCGGGGAGCGGGTGGATGATATCAAGGCTTTACGTGACCGAACAAAAACAGACCGGGCACATCTGATCGAATTATCTGCGGCTCTCTGTGAACTGGATGCCAATCTTAGAAATAACGCTCGAGGCTTCTCCTTACAGCCGCTTTATCCGACAGTCCCCGCTCCGCTCCAAGGTTACGTGGAACTTGTTTATGACCTGAATAGCCATCCCTCATTCCGCTTGATTGAGCCTCTGCTATACAAGAGCCGCTATTATGACCGCTCTGCCCAGAGTCTCATGCTTTCATTGATCCGAGGCGACAACCGTCCCTTTGTATTGAGCACACCTCGTTTGGAGGATGAGTGCTCACTGCATCAGCGTGTACCTTTTGACCACGAAGCAGTGGACCGGCTATTTCGGATGGAGGCCGAGCCTCAGCCATGGACGGCTATAAAAGACCTGTCGGGATTCCCGGACGAAAAAGACAAGCTCCTGAGATCGTTCTTTACGACGGAGAAGCCCGCCCCTTACAAATCCTACACTGGCAACGGAGCCAGATGGCGATACTTTGGACATGCCTGCATTCTCATTGAGACAGCGGGTATGAAGTTGTTGTTCGATCCGGTTATCAGCTATAGCTATGAAACCGATCTTCCACGCTATACATATCGTGACCTTCCGGATGATATAGATTACGTCCTGATTACCCACAACCACCAGGACCATGTTCTGTTTGAAACCTTGCTGCAGATCCGCCATAAGGTCAAAAATATTATTGTTCCGAAGAATGGAGGCGGAGCTTTGCAGGACCCTTCTGTGAAGCTAATTTTGCGAAATGCTGGATTCAAGAATGTGTTCGAACTGGAAGAACTGGAAACCATCCAAACAGAAACAGGCTCCATCACTGGCATTCCATTTTTTGGAGAGCATGCCGACTTGAATATCCAGTCTAAATTAGCTTATCTGGTAAAAGTAGGACGGCATAAGCTTTTGTTTGCTGCGGATTCCTGCAATATTGCGCCAATGCTATACAAACATGTTTATGATGAGGTCGGGTCCGTAGATGCTTTGTTCCTGGGAATGGAATGCGATGGAGCCCCGCTGAGCTGGCTTTACGGCCCTTTGCTGACCACAAAGATTGACCGGGGCATGGATGAGTCCCGCAGACTGGCTGGTTCTGACTTTGGACAGGCAATCGACATGGTGAACCGTTTTCATTGCAAGGAAGTCTACGTGTATGCCATGGGGCAAGAGCCGTGGCTGAACCACGTGATGAGCATAAAGTATACGGCGGAATCGCGCCCAATCGTGGAATCCAACCGATTGATCCAGGAATGTCAGAAGCACGGGATTGTAGCCGAGCGCCTGTTCGGCGAGAAAGAGATCTTACTGGACGCTTAGCACCATGCGTCGCCTCCACAATTACTTCCGTTCACAGACGATCAGGATGCCGGCAAGGCAGTAGCTTCGGCCCACGGCGGTGATAAAATGCCTGAAGTGGATGCGTTCCCTCGGCGTCATCGGCTATCTTTGACCGGAGCAGAGTTTTCCAACCTGATTGGGAACGAACTTCAATATCGCGCGACCGCTCTCTACAGCTGCCGACCAAGATGCGGACCGCCTGGCGATGCCTGCCGAAGACGAAAGAATCGACTTATCGAGAGTTGCTGAAGACCGTGGGACGCTGGGTACCTCAGGATTGGCACAGCGATGACTCTTACTCAATCGATCGGCGCCGTGCAACCCGGTTTAACCGTCCCCTCGAGACTGTCAGAACTAAAACGATTTCGCCTGATCCCGAGCGTGGAGGCGAATCCGAGAATCATCAAATTCTCTCAGACAGTGCTGGGAAAAGTGGCGCTTCTCGCTCTGTTCGGCGTCATACTGAGCAGGTTTGATGACGTCTGGCCGGCGAAGCTCGCGATTGTATCGGCGATGGCGTTTGTGCCCAAAGCTCGCCGGATCCTGGTTCTTTTCGGCACCATCCTGGCAACAAATTTCTTCTGGTTTGAGCACAGCTTTCTGGAACGGATCGCTGCCGCAGAGGCCTTGCACCCCACACACATCAAGCTGGCAATCTGGGTAATCCTGCCTTTTGCAGCCATGAGTGTAGCCTTTATGTGGATTGCGGCAACCTACAGAAACAGTCTGGTTGGCAGGAGGCCGCTGATTTGCCTGCTGGCGATGTATGGAACTCTGCTTATAGCCGCCAGCTACGTGCCCTTCCATGGAGCCTTGAGGTACACGCTCTGGGCATTTTTGTTCGTATTTGCCAGCTATTTCTGGTATCTCGCTTACGCAGTCTCCGACTGCGCCACTCGTGGCGGCGACAATATCGCCTACCAGTTCGGAAGTTTTCACGCTTTTTGGGGATCAACTTCAGTCCCACTGCCGAAAGGCTCAGGCTACTGGCGAAGAATAGAGGCCAAGACCGAGGAAGAGCTGGCGATCACCATGATTAAAGGCGTGAAGCTGATGGCGTGGTGCTTTTTGCTGGCCTTCGTAAGCCGGGGCTTCAACATGCTTATCTACCAGAAGCTTGGCGTCCCAGCGTTTCAAACGACCTTGAGCGTTTTTTTCCAGGGAAGACCCTTTACCGTGGCGACGAACTGGTCCAGTTTGGTGGCCGAGTGCCTCGCGGGCCTGTTGTCCTTTTCAATCTGGGGCCACACGATCATCGCAACGTGCCGGATGGCCGGTTTTCGCGCACTTCGCAACACCTATGCGCCTCTCTCTTCACAAACCGTGGCCGAGTATTGGAACCGCTACTTCTACTACTATAAGGAACTTCTGGTAGAGATGTTCTTCTACCCGGCCTTTATCCGGTTTTTCAAGCGTAACCCTACAATCAGAATCTTTTTTGCAACATTCGCTGCCGCATGGTTCGGAAACAATCTATTCCATCTCATGCGCGATGTACACGTTGTTGCATCGTTCGGCTTGGCTAAAGCGATCATCGGGTACCCATATGCGTTCTATTCCGTAATACTGGCTCTGGGGATCTCCATCTCGCAAATCCGGTCCCGACGATTGGACCGGACGCGAGGATGGATTCGGACGCGGCTGTGGGCGCCGGCTTGCGTGTTTACTTTTTATTGCCTCTTGCACGTGTTCGAAAGTCTGACCATGATTCCTGGTCTACACTATGTCTTATACCTTTTTTCAGGGAGATAGTTGTTTGTGACAAACCGCGAAGAAATCAGGCAGTGCATCGAGAAACTCCTTCATCGCAGCAATGATCACAAGCCTTTTAGCGACACTGACTCGCTGATTCTGAGCGGAAGACTTGAATCCATCGATACGATCGAGATCGTGATGTTTCTGGAGCAGCGCTTTGGGATAGACTTCGGCGATATCGGCTTTGACGAAACAGAATTCGATTCTGTACAGCGAATTGATGATCTGGTCCAGGCACATGCACCGGCATCACTCCGTGACAAAGCTCTGTGAACTTCAACCTCGCCAGCCCACTCTTTGAATACTCGCGGGGTCGCGGTTCTGGACTGGCTCTCTCGGTGGGGCCCGTCGATCTCTGCTATCTCGAGCTCGGCGCCCTGGCCCAGCGAGTTGGGGCCTGGCTGACCGCTGGGACCTCCCGCGCGCCCGGTTATGTAGTTATTCTGGCTTCGCGCAGCTTGGAGGCCTACGCAGGCATCCTGGGCACCTGCTGGGCCGGGGACGCCTATGTTCCACTCGATCCCCAGCTTCCTGGAGAACGGATAGCGCGGCTACTGGAGATGATCCGGCCAATCGCTGTAGTAGCTGACGACGCAGGAATGTCAGCGCTCGCCTCAGTGAGACAGGCTTCTCAACTTCGAGTGCTGAGCAGCTTGAATGGTCTGCCGGCGCACGATCCCCTGGACCGGCCGCGGCCAGTCCAAGCGGACCAAGTGGTTTATATGATCTTTACTTCCGGCAGCACGGGTGTGCCAAAAGGAGTTATGGTCCCGGCCCAGGCTGTCCATCACCTCGTCACAGTGATGCAACAGCTCTATAAGTTCCGGCCTGAAGACCGCTTTTCAAATGCATACAATTTGAGTTTCGATGGGTCCGTCCATGATCTATTCACCGCCTGGAACGCAGGCGCTTCCGTCAACGTTGTTCCTGACACACAGCTCATGGCGCCGCTGCGGTTCATCCGGGAAAAGCAGCTCACGGTGTGGGCGTCCGTACCCTCGACCGCCGTCTTTCTCGAACGAATGCACATGCTCCGTCCGGGCACTTTTTCCACGCTCCGCTACAGCATTCTTGCCGGTGAGCCGCTGCCAGTGCGGTCCGCACAGGCCTGGCAGCGGGCCGCCCCGCACAGCACGGTAGATAATCTTTACGGCCCAACGGAGTGCTGCGTGTTCAGCACGATGGAGCGAATCTCCGAACCGGCGAACGTGACCCCCAACCGCGGGATCGTAGCCATCGGCAAACCGCTGCCAGGATTTGAAACCCTGGTTCTTGATGAAAATGACTCCCCTGTTCCGTCTGGTAAGAGCGGCGAACTCCTGCTTTCCGGACCACAGTTGGCGCAAGGTTATTTTCAGGACCCTGAACGCACGGCTGCGCGTTTTCTGCTTCGCCAAGGCAAGATCTGGTACAGGACCGGAGACCTGGTCTACCAGGACACTTCCGGCAGCTACCACCACCAGGGACGCATCGACTCGCAGGTGAAAATTCTGGGCCATCGCGTAGAACTTGGCGAAGTTGAAGCTCAACTGAGTGAAGTTTGCGGCTCCGATTCTGTAGCAGCAGTTGCCTGGCCTATGGAGCACGGTTCGGCGCGCGGCATAGTGGTTTTCCACTGCAGCGACCGATCGTCCGACGAGATCCGCATTGCATTGATGGGCCGGCTCCCGCGCTACATGGTGCCCCACCAGGTGTGCCACCTGGAAAACATTCCTCTAACCAGCAACGGCAAGATCGACAGGAAACTTCTGGTCGAAACACTCGAACAAAGGCCGAGAGACACCTCGTGAGATACATCAGATCGTCGGTTTCTCCCGCAGTGAGCGCTCCGAAGTAATTCAGTAGATACTTGAGAGAGATGGTTCCCCCAAGTGTCACGACCAATGGAACTTTCAGATGGACGGCTCAGGCTGCTATAAGATTTTGTCCAAGGCAGGCGCGTAACAGGAACTTATGGATGGAGCGTTACTTTTCTGGAGCGAGGTTGTGCTCCTTATCGTCCTGCTTCTGGCCGTGGTCGGGCACAGACAGAGAGACCCCTACTTCTGGCTCTATACCGTGTTCTTCTTCTCCGGATTTCCTGCCCTTGTCTACCAGATCGTGTGGCAACGCGCCCTACTTGATGTGTATGGAGTCAACATTGAGTCCGTTACCATCATCGTAACTGCCTTCATGTTGGGCCTGGCGCTGGGAAGTCTATTCGGGGGCTGGATTTCAAGCAAGAAGCGAGCGCCGTTACTGGTCCTGTTTGCGGCCACGGAGTTCGGGATCGCCGCTTACGGGTTGATCTCGCTTCGTCTCTTCCATTGGGTCGCCTTATTCACGGCTGGAGCTTCGCTGTTCAAAACCAGCATCTACGCTTTCGTCCTGGTCCTGGTCCCCACGCTGCTGATGGGAAGCACGCTGCCCATGCTGGTGGCCTATACGGTCCGGCTTTCGAACAATGTGGGGCTCTCCGTTGGCAGGTTGTATTCGGTAAACACCCTGGGCTCCGCGGTGGCCTGCTTTGTTTCAGCCGACGTGCTCATGAGGCTCCTGGGCCAGGCGAAATCCGTCACTCTGGCTGCTTTGATGAATTCAGCCGTCGGCGCTGCTGTGCTTCTTCTGTTCTGGATTTTCCCTAAACAGGACTCCGCAACAGCAAGGGAGTCCACGCATGAGACAGCATCGTCACTTTCACTCATTTCGCGCATCCCTTTTGCTTTGGCGCTGGGTGTCGCCGCATGTTCCGGGTTCATCGCTCTGGGATACGAAATTATCTGGTATCGCATATTTTCATTCACCCTGGAATCGCTGGCCCGCAGCTTTGCCGTGGTCCTTGGTTCTTATCTGGCAGGAATCGCTCTTGGCTCGCGGGTGGCTGAAGCATTTTGCCGGAAGTACTTGAATACCAGAGCCCAGGACTGGGTGCGCTTGACGGGGATCTTTGTGATCGGAGCGAATGCTGTAGGATTCGGAGTCATACCCTGTCTGGCCTATACCAGCCGGTGGGTGAGATATAACGCTTCCCTTCCTCTGGTTGCCCTGGCCGCAGCATTACTTGGGGCCGTCTTCCCTTTCATAGCTCATGCTTCTATCCGGCCCGGATACGATTCCGGCGCAAAGGTGAGTTACCTGTATCTCAGCAACATTGTGGGCTCGGCTTCGGGCAGCTTTGTAGTGGGGTTCATTGCCATGGACCTTTGGCCGTTGTCGCGAATAGCCCTTGCCCTGGCCTTACTGGGTGTTCTGCTGGGCGCGATTTTGTTGCTGAGCAGCGTTTCAAGACCGAAGGTATTGGCAGCAGTTGGGGCGTGCGCGGGAACGGCAGGCCTGATGGTGCTCCTGGCAGGGCCGTTATTCGGCAACTTGTATGAAAAGTTGTGCTTCAAGAAAGGCTGGCGTCCTCAGTCGCCGCGTCACCGCTTTGATCGGGTGGTTGAGACGAAGAGTGGCATCATCACGGTAACACCTGGTGGTCTCGTCTATGGAGATGGTTCTCTGGAAGCCCGGGCAAGCACCGATCTCAAGGATGGATCCAACTTCAACTTCCTGGCTCCTCCTTTCGCGCTTGGAAGTTTTCATTCTCACCCGAAGGAAGTGTTGATGATTGGAGCCGGGATCGGATCGTGGGCGGAGATCGTGGCCAATCATCCCTACTTGGAAAAACTTACCATCGTCGAGATCAATCCCGGATACCTGCAGCTAATCCCTTTGTATCCTCAGGTTGCCGGCCTGCTCAGGAATTCTAAAGCAGAGATTATCATTGATGATGGACGCCGCTGGTTATTGCGCAACCCGGAAAAGAAATTTGACCTTTTGGTCATGAATACACCGATGCATTGGCGCACGCACGTGAGCAGCCTGCTTTCAGTGGAGTTTCTTCAGCTCGTGCGACGACATCTTCGACCCGGCGGCATCTTCTTTTACAACGTAAGCTTTTCTGAGCGGGCATTGTTGACCGGAGTCACTGTGTTTCCATACGGATTAAGGATCAGGAATTGCCTGGCGGTCAGCGATTCTCCCATAGAGCTGGACCTGGATGGCTGGAAGAAGTTGCTGCTGCAGTACAAAATCGAGGGCCAGCCGGTTTTCAACATGGAAATGACCGAAGATCAGGTGGCGTTGGAGAAAGTGCTTTCCGTGGCCGACTTACATCCGGCCACGGAGTGGGATGGCATGGCCTATGCGGAGGGGATTCGTTCCAGGTACAGCGGGCTGGCCATCATCACCGACGACAATATGGGAGACGAGTGGATTTTCTGAATCCCGGCTGCCTGAGTACTTGCGTTGACCAAATGGAACAAAAACGAGCCGGGACTCTTCAGGCATGAGCGCATGGAAGGACACAATTGATTCCCACTCAAGGCGTGAGGCCATGGAGTTTCCTCCACCATTGCTTTCAGTGAAACCACAGAGTACCGAGTTGAATGACGGCGCGTTCGTGCGGCCAGGGCCGTCAAGAACAATCCTATGGCTGAGGATCGCTGCCCAAGCTGCGTTCGGGAGCTTGATTATCTTCGATTCGCTGTTTCTGGTCCTTTGCTACACAACATTCGATTTCTTTGGCGTCCTCAATAGCTCCCTTTTTAGCTGGCTGCGAGAATGCGCTTTCCTTGGCTGGTTGCTGTACTTTCCTTCATTTCTGGCCGCCCTGCTTTGCCTTGAAGAGAAGGCGCGCAAGCTGGCGGGGGTCTTTGTGGTCGTTCAATTCGTCGTGGGTTTCGCGCTTCTTTTTTCCCAAGGCGTAAAGGTTCCATTGGGATGGTGCATGCTCTACGGGCCTAATGTGCGAACACCGGCGGGGGATCTTTTCACTTACATTCATGCCATCGGCTGTCTGCTGCCACTGTTGTGGCTATCAGGCACCCAGGTAGCTACTGCCTTTCGCGCTTCCGGACGCGAGACCATTGCTGACACGATGAACTTGAGTTCATTTCTCCTGGCCGGCACAGCGGCTGCCCTGCTCTACGCCGGATCGGCAATGGTTCGACTGGGATCCCAGCTCTTTTCCCTCGCCACGCTGGGCTTCAGCATGGCGGCCCACCTGGCAGTATTTGCAGCGATTTTTCTTGTGCTGCAGTGGGTCAGGGTCATCGCCTGCCGCTTCCCCAACCCTGGTCTCGCACAATTTGCGATGAGGTTGGTGGCCGGATGGCTCCTGCTCGTTATCGTAATCAGGAAGATCATTTTTGCGCTGCTGGGCTTCAATACCCATCTGGCAGACCTCTATGCCGGGGTATTTTCCCTGGCGGTAGTGCTCTTGGTTGCGAACCTGATCCTCAAGGTCAGGCAGGCTGGTACGCTTTTCCCTGCGTCACGCGGTAGTGCCGTCTCGCGGCTAAACTCCTGGCCCGGCCGCGCATGCGCACTGTTCGCAATGCTCGCACTGGTCTATCTCTTCACCGTTAAACTTGCTTCTATTGATTGGGAACACGTCATCAGCAGCGTGGCAACGCTGGCGATTTGGGCCCTCCTTCTCTGGTTCTTCTTTTTCCTGGGCGTTCGACGCGGCGAGAGGAGTTACTCATGGAAGTTCTTACTATTGTTTTCCGTGGGGACCATGGCTGCATTTGCCGGCATCAAAGCGGCGGAACTCAAGGAGCGTTGGGCGCTGACTGTGGAGCAGTACGCCGATTCTGATCCATCGTTCTTTGTGATTCAGCAGGCCTTGCGTCCCGCACTCCACGACGAAGCGTACTCAGATTTTTATGGTTTCCTGAGGAGACACGCGAACATCCCCATCGCAGTGCCCGTGCGCGATATTACCCTGGTCGAAGGACTTAAGCCGTCAGTATCCACCAAACCGAATATCTTTGTGTTTGTGATCGATGCCCTGCGGTCAGACTATCTATCGCCCTACAATCCATCCGTCAACTTCACCCCTGCCATCCAGGCCTTCGCGCAAGAAAGCGCCGTATTCCGGAACGCTTATACTCCGTATGCAGGAACCGCACTGGCTGAACCCGCCATCTGGGCGGGCGTGCAACAGTTGCATTCGCCCTATCGAATGCCTGCTTCGGGGCGCACCAATCTGCAACGCATGCTGGATATCGACGGGTACCACGCCTACATCAGTTATGACGAGGTCCTTCATACAATTGTTCCTGCTTCCGCAAACACCACGCCCCTCGGCGGTTCGAGTCCCTCCCAGCTAAAGGAATTCAGCGCCGTAATCAACGAGTTGGAGGCTGATCTCCTGAAATCAAAGGATCCAAACGAGCCAGTTTTCTCTTACGCCCAACCGGCCAACCTGCATACTCTTTCCCTGGCCCTGGGTAAGGAGTCAATGCATATCAGGCCTCATCCCGGGTTCAATGACAAATATGCGTCGTCCCTGGAAGAGGTGGACAAGATTTTCGGGGGGTTCATTGGATTTCTGCGAGAGCATGGCCTATATGACAACAGCATCGTTATTTTGACCGCGGACCACGGCGAAAGTCTGGGGGAAATGGGCCGTGAAGGGCACGTTTCCAACCTGACTCCCGAGGTAATTCGTATTCCTCTCATCATTCATTTGCCGGAATCACAGCAGAAGAGGGGTCTGACCTGGAACGCGGAGGAGGTCGTTACCCTTCATGACATCACTCCGACACTCTATGATCTGCTGGGTCACAGGCCGATCAAATCCGATGCACTGATGGGACGGCCCCTGTTTGCCCTCAATCCGGAAAAACTGGTTCGCCCACCGCGCGACCACTACTTCCTGATGTCGAGTTATTTGCCGGTGTTTGGGATCCTCTCGCAGGATCAGAAAAATCTTTTCATCGTGGACGCAATGCTGAACCGCAACTACTACTACGACCTGGAAAATGATCCGCAGGCGTTGAGAAACAGGATCACTACATCGCTCCGCGACCACTACGAGCCTCTGATTAGGCACGACCTCGAGAGAATCGACAAATTCTATGGTCTAACCGAGCAAACAAATCAGTGAATCCAAATTGTCCCACTCGTCGCTTGTAACTGACAATGAGAGGGGCTCCAATCCGAGAGTAATGAAGCCAAGTTATGTCAGTCTCGGGTGACACTTTCTGTCATTTTTCATCTAAAATTATACAGATGAGCCTCTTGTTTTATATTGGAGTTGAGCCCTGAAAAATCCGTAATCCATTGAACTCCTACAACTTACAGAAGAATGCGTAGGCTGCGGTAGCAGGGGCGAGAGTGGTTCGAAAAGTGCCAATAACCAAGGCGACTACAGATTCATGCAAGGGTAGGAAGCTCACAGGTTTAACAACAAGAGGAATGAAGAGGAGATATCTCAACATGCGCAAACAGAAGGGTTTTTCATTAATCGAGCTGCTGATCGTGGTGGCCATCATCCTGATCATCGCCGCTATCGCAATTCCGAACTTGGTTCGGTCCCGCATCGCGGCCAACAACTCCGCTGCGGCGAGCACGATTCGCACACTCAACACCGCGGAAGCCACATTCTCAATCACGTATCCTCAGGCCGGCTATGCTCCCGATCTGGCGACACTGGGACCGGGCGCGGCCGCTGGTTGTCCCGCTACAGGGCCAACTTCAACAGCAGCGTGTTTGATTGACTTTGTCCTGGGCAATACAACCGGCACCACCGGCGTATTCAACACCAAAGATGCCTTCAAGTATGAAATTACCGGCATCGGTGGCCCACCGGCGACCGATTACGTAGCCTTTGCCACACCGCTGGGCACAAACTCAGGCACGAACGACTACTGCGCCACTTCGGATGCCGTGGTTCGCTCCAAGGCAGATAACGCTCCGCCGACTGCTGCCATAGCTGCGGTGTCAACGTGTCAGGGATACACCGCTCTGTAGAACGCTTTAAGGCAAGTACCTGGGGGAGGGTACAAGGCCCAAGGGGACATGGCTAACACCATGTCCCTTTTTGTTTTAAAATGGGCAACAAGTTTTTCCAATTTCCATCTTCCATCTCCTGCTGCCGGGAACTCTCCATTGCGCAGGCCACGTTCCACAAATCTCCGCAATCCATTGAAAACTCAGCAGCTTAAAAGCAGTCTGCGCGAGCCCCTGATTTAAGAAAGTTCTGGTAGTGCCGATAAGAGAGTTGTGACAGCCACAGAATCCTGACGGACAGACAACCGGCTCACAGATTTCTTAAAAACAATTTAGAAGAATGAAGAATGAGGAGATATCTCAACATGCGTAAACAGAAGGGTTTTTCGTTAATCGAGCTGCTGATCGTGGTGGCCATCATCCTGATCATCGCCGCTATCGCCATTCCGAACTTAGTTCGGTCCCGCATCGCGGCCAACAATTCCGCTGCCGCCAGCACAATTCGTACACTCAACACCGCGCAAGCCACATTCTCTGTAACGTACCCACAGGCGGGCTTTGCTCCTGATCTGGCTACACTGGGACCAGGCGTGGCTACAGGTTGTCCCGCTGCGGGAGCGACTTCAACAGCGGCGTGTCTGATTGACTTTGTCCTGGGCAATACAACCGGCACTACCGGCGCATTCAACACCAAGGATGCCTTCAAGTATGAAATCACCGGTATCGGCGGTCCGCCCGCGACCGATTATGTGGCCTTTGCCACGCCGCTCGGAACAAGTTCAGGCACGAACGACTACTGCTCCACTTCGGATGCCGTGGTCCGCTCCAAGGCAGACAATGCTCCACCGACTGCTGCCCTGGCTGCTGTGTCAACGTGTCAGGGATACACTGCTCTATAGAACGCTTTTAAGGCAAGTACCTGGGGAGGTACAAAACCCGAGGGACATGGTCACCAACCATGTCCCTCTTGCTTTTGGAGAGACTGCAGCTTTCACCCAATTCCCGACACGGACGAGAAACCTCCCATAACTCCTTAAAAAATCAATAGCTTAAAGACGGGTTGGGAAGGGTGCCTGGGTTAAGAATTCTCCCGGAAATGCCGATAAGGGAAGTTGTGACGGCCACGAATCCCAAAGACAGGCAAGAGGCCCACCGGATTTTTTTTAAGACGAGAGGAATGAAAGAGGAGATATCTCAATATGAGCAAACAGAAGGGTTTTTCATTAATCGAGCTGCTGATCGTGGTGGCTATCATCCTGATCATCGCCGCTATCGCAATTCCAAACCTGGTTCGTTCCCGCATTGCGGCCAACAACTCCGCTGCTGCGAGCACGATTCGTACACTCAACACCGCGGAAGCCACATACTCAGTCACCTATCCGCAAGCGGGCTTCAGTGTCGATCTGGCGACACTGGGACCGGGCGTCGCCACAGGCTGTCCGGCTGGGGGGCCTACTTCAACAGCAGCGTGTTTGATTGACTTCGTCATCGGCAATACAACCGGCACCACCGGCGTGTTCAACACCAAGGACGCCTTCGAATATGAAATCTCAGGCATCGGCGGTCCGCCGGCGACCGACTACGTGGCCTTTGCCACACCGCTGGGGACAAACTCGGGCACGAACGACTACTGCTCCACCTCAGATGCCGTGGTCCGCTCCAAATCTGATAGTGCTCCGCCGACTGCTGCGCAGACTACTACGTCCGCTTGCCAGGCTTTCACTGCCCTCTAGAGAACACACCTGATGACAGGTCACCTGCGAGAGACGGCAACGCCCAAGGGACATGGCAAACGCCATGTCCTTCGGAGTTGGACGAACTTCCTGCGAATGCAGTTAATTGTCACCTAATATTGTCAAAAAATGTCATTAGGGCTTTTTGATTGCCAGGCTCTTGATTTCAAGGAACCTCGAACATAGCTATTAAGTAGTTGAATCAAAGGGCTTAATGGATACTGTTGATTTTTGTTAAGGGGGCCGAGGATGGCGAGCCGGATGCAATATTGAAGGACGACTTGATGTTTCATGCAGGCTTGTATCTTGCAGGATTGAACGTTTTTTAGGAGATATCTCAACATGCGCAAACAGAAGGGTTTTTCGTTAATCGAGCTGCTGATCGTGGTGGCCATCATCCTGATCATCGCCGCTATCGCGATTCCAAACTTGGTTCGGTCCCGCATCGCGGCCAACAACTCCGCTGCTGCCAGCACTGTTCGTACACTGAACACCGCAGAAGCGACATACACCACCACATATCCGCAGGCGGGCTATTCTCCCGACCTGGTAACACTGGGACCGGGCGTCGCCACTGGTTGTCCCGCTACAGGACCAACATCAACGGCAGCGTGTCTGATTGACTTCGTCCTCGGTGCCGCCACCGGTACAACCGGCGCATTCAACACCAAGGATGCCTTCAAATTTGAAATTACCGGCCTTGGTGGTCCGCCAGCAACCGACTATGTGATCTTTGGCACACCGCTGGGGACAAACTCAGGCACCTTCGACTACTGCTCCACTTCGGATGCGGTGGTCCGCTCCAATCCGGATAATAATCCACCCACGGCTGCCCTGGCTGCTGCGTCAACGTGTCAGGGATACACAGCGCTGTAAAACAGTTTGGGCAAGTACCTGGGGGAGGGTACGAGCCAGGGACACGGCAGAAAAGCCGTGTCCCTTTGTTTTTTGGAGCGCACTTCGGCGTCTTCAATTTTGACGGGGCTTCAAAAGGCATCCTGCATTTCCTAACGGTTTGATTATTTGTCGATTTCCATTGACAAAAAGTGCCATCCCGCCTTTTTTTGCCTGGACGCATCATGCCTTAACTCTTTGTAAAGTATTGACAACAATAAACTTCACAACAACAACTGATTCCAGCCAGGCGTGGACTGGAGTGGCACATTGAATGCAATAGACAAGGGCGAAGAACACGTAAAGTGTTCGGCAAGTACCTGGGGGAGGGTACGAGCCAGCGGGGAGCAGTCTAGACAACTGCTCCCCTTTTTAAGACCTCAGGGCTCCTGGAAGTTTGCCAATCAGGGAGTACATCCGATGACCAACAGCAAAAAAGGCTTTTCACTACTCGAACTCATGATTGTTGTGGCCATTCTGTTGATCATTGCTGCCATTGCGATCCCAAACCTCTGGCGGTCCCGCCAGCGGGCCAATGACGCCGCGGCGGTCAGCGCTCTGCGAGTGCTGATTGCTTCGGAAGCATCTTATGCCTCCACCTACGGTCAAACGGTTGGGTATGCCGGCAGTCTCGCGGTTTTAGGGCCCGCAGCCACTTGTGACCAGACGCACGCCTGCCTCCTTGATCCGCAGCTTGGATGCGCAAAAGAGCCATGCCTCAGAAATGGGTACAATTTCTATTCCATTACAGACTCCGCAAGCCCGCCCATCAATGATTTTGCATTTACGGCAACTCCCGTTACCTGGAATTGGAGTGGCACGAGCAATTTCTGCGTAGCGGAAGACGGAGTGATCCGCTTTCAAGTTGATGGGACAGCTTCGCTTCCGGGCGCTGTTGCGCATGACAAATGCCTCAACTTTGTCCTCTATGAGAATATCTAGCGTCAACATGCCTCAGGCTCGATATTATTGAAAAACATGTTCTTTTCAGCTTTAATAAAGAAAATCCTTGTGTTCGCTCGTCTTCAAAAATGACAGCTGCTGTTGAAATTCAGGGACTCGCCAAGAGCTACCCCGTGGGGTTCTGGCGCAAGACGCTCAAACCTGCACTGCTGCCCTTACACCTGACGATCCAGGAAGGCGAAACCTTTGGTTTTCTGGGGCCGAATGGCGCGGGCAAAACCACGACACTCAAGCTGTTGATGGGTATTATTTTCCCAACGTCAGGCTCAGCGCAGATCCTGGGCCGCCATTTTCTTGATCCGGAGGTCAAGCGACAAATTGGATTCCTGCCCGAACAGCCGTATTTCTATGACTATCTAAGCGCGCCGGAGCTGCTCGATTATTACGCCCAACTCTCCGGCGTTTCCACCGAGGAGCGGCGCAGTCGCGTTCCGGCGCTGCTGCAACGCGTGGGCCTTGGCGATGTGGGGAATACGCAACTGCGCAAGTTCTCCAAGGGAATGCTGCAGCGGGCGGGTATTGCCCAAGCCATTATTCATGATCCCAAGATCGTCTTTCTGGACGAGCCCATGTCTGGGTTGGACCCAACCGGCCGCCGCGAAATCCGGGAGTTGATTCAGGCACTCAAATATGAGGGAAAAACTGTGTTCTTTTCCACGCACATTCTTTCGGATGCCGAATCGCTCTGCGATCGCGTCGGGGTCATCCATAAGGGCGAACTGCGAGGAATTGGCGTGGTGGAAGACCTGAAGTCGCGGGGCGCCGATACGACAGAAGTTGTGTGGCAAGGCGCGCATGCGCTGGAAGGGGTCTCCGGGATGTTGACTGAGAAGCACGTGACCGGAGACACAGTCAGGGCCGTGCTTTCCAGCGCAGACGTAGACTTATTTCTGGAAAAACTGCGGCAACAACACGGCCGGGTGATTTCTCTGAATCCGGTGCATGGCACTCTGGAAGATTACTTTGTGGCCCATACCTCGGAGAAAACAGAAGAGGTACATAGATGATCGGGCGCCTTTCGGCAATCAGTTTCAATACTTTTCGTGAAGCCGTTCGCGACCGGGTGCTCTATAACCTGATCATTTTTGCCTTGTTGCTGGTGGCCACCGCGCCTTTGTTCGGAGAGATCTCCATCGGCGTGGAGAAGCTGATCCTGGTCAATGTCGGGCTCAGCGCCATTTCAGTATTCGGGATCATCATCGCCATCTTTATTGGTATCGGGCTGGTCTCAAAAGAAATTGAAAAGAAGACCCTCTATACCATTCTTTCCCGGCCGGTCCGGCGATGGGAGTTTATCACTGGAAAATATCTGGGATTGCTGATGACGTTGGTGGTAAATGCGGGGCTGATGGCCCTGGGGTTTTACCTGGCCCTGTTGGCAGTTGCGCACGGACTGACCCGCGACGATGCCGGCCTGCTGATTGCCATCTACTTCATCATCCTTGAGTTCTTTATCATCACCGCCATTACGCTGCTTTTCTCCTCATTTTCGAGTCCGATCTTAGCGGCAGTATTTGCTTTCTCCCTGTTTGTGATTGGCACTTTCGCTGAAGATTTGCGCAACTTTGCCGCTTTCACCCAGGGCGCTACCCACTGGCTGGCAACCGGCGCAGCCTATCTGGTCCCGAATTTTGCGGCGCTCAACGTGATATCGCAGGTCGCCCATTCACAGTTCCCCGGCGGAAAACTCATCCTTCTGAACACGGTTTATGCCCTATTGTATTCTGCCGCCGCAACCGCCGGAGCGGTACTGATCTTTGAACGGCGTAACCTCAAATGAGCCGGCATCCGAGAATCAACATTGTTGCCCTGCTGCTGCTCATTGCCGCCTTCGCAGGTTCAGTGATAGCGCTCAAGAGGGTTGAGGGAATCCGGGGCAAGCAGGCCACGCTGGAAGAGGTGCTGTATGTGCCATCGGGGAAGACCCTGAAACAACTGAGTCTCGGCTACTCCGGCCTGCTGGCTGACATCTACTGGACGCGCGCGGTGCAATACTACGGTCAGAGACTCATGGGCGCCAAGGAGGAAGTGCCTCGCTACGACCTGTTGTACCCTCTGCTCGACATCACCACCGATCTTGATCCTCACCTGATTGTCGCGTACGAGTTTGGCTCAGTCTTCCTTTCCCAGCAACCGCCCGTGGGCGCCGGCCAGCCGGACAAAGCTGTGACCCTGCTGGAGAAAGGCATACGCGCCAATCCGGACTATTGGCGCCTCTACTTTACCCTGGGTTTTGTTCAATACATCGACCGGCACGACTATAAAGCAGCGCAGCAGGCCTTTGAAAAAGGATCAGAAAACCCCAAGGCCCTGTACTGGATGAAGGTAATGGCGGCCAGGATGGCGGAACGCGCCAACGACCCGAACACCGCCATCTATCTTTGGACACACATCTATGAGTCGGTAGAAGACAAGATGGTCCGCGACAATGCCTTGCAACACATTGCAGCGGCGCATGTAGACGTGGATGTTCCCGAGCTCGAACGCCGGATCATGATGTTCCAGCAGAAGAGCGGACATTTGCCTGCAACCTGGCAAGAACTGGTCCGTGACGGACTGCTTGGAGGAGTGCCCCTTGATCCCACGAACCGGCCTTACAAGCTGATGGAGGATGGAAGAGTGCAAGTCGAGGATCCGGACAGCCTTCCCTTTATTACCCACGGCTTGCCGCCGGGTTGGAAAAAGTCCACGAAACCTCATTGATCTGTTCCGGCAACTATGAAGATTTTGCTTCCGTTGTGACACAAGGCAGCGTGGTCCTGGCAGGAAACTTGGTAATTGAGTAATTTAAAAGCAGATATCAGACCTCTCAATGTTGAAAATGAGGATCAAAGTCGCGCGCACATTGCAGATTGCAGCCTTGGTGCTTGTTGTTCCCTTGTGGAGCAATGCGGCGAGCGTTACTGAGATTGCCCGCAGCACGGATGAACACTACAACCACCTAAGAACCTTCAAGACGGAGTTCACTGAGACGTATCAGGGACCGGGCACTTCCCGCACCGAGAGCGGCACCCTGTGGCTGAAGAAGCCGGGCAGAATGCGGTGGGAGTATCGTGAGCCGCGGGAAAAGCTCTTTCTTACTGATTCGCACATGGCTTTTTTTTATGTTCCAGGTGAGCGGCAAGCCAGAAAGACTCCTCTTCGCAATCTTGACGATATCCGCTCCCCTCTGCGGTATCTTCTGGGAAAGACCAGGCTGGAGAAGGAGTTGGATGGTCTCTCTCTGGCGGCCGACCGCACCCCCACCAAGGCGGGTGACAGCGTGCTGCGCGGCATACCGAAAGGCATGAAGGACCGTATCTCCGAGGTGGTGCTGGAGATCTCGCCCGGGTTCCAGATTGACCGTATTGTGATTCGGGAAGTTGACGGCACCACAACCGATTTTCTCTTTTCCAAGACCCAGGAGAATGTTGTGGTTGAGGACAGTCTGTTTCGATTTACTCCGCCAGCCGGGGTTCAAGTCATCGAAGAAAGTCAAATGACGCAATAATTTCACCCTCGCGCGTTCTTTATAATACGGGGGTTAATTCCCCAATAAATGTTAGACTTTAAGAAGGAGCAGAGTCCCCCGCGACACCCCATTCCATGGCTGAATTCCTCATAAAAATGGCAGACGAGCGCGGTCACGTGCTCCAACAGGTGGAAAATGGCGTCTCCGAAAAAGACGTCCGCGAGCGCTTTGTCCAGAGGGGGTATCTGGTCTACTCGGTCCAGGGAAGGACGGGGTTGTTCGGCGGCAATCTGTTCGGACGGCGCCGAAAAATCAAGACCGACGAGTTCATCATCTTTAACCAGCAGTTCGTAACCTTGATTAAGGCCGGATTACCTATTCTGCTGGGCCTTGATCTGTTGCGAAAACGGCAGCGAAATCCCTTTTTCAGGTCGTTACTGGAAAACGTCCGCGAGCGGGTCAAAAGCGGCGAATTGCTTTCTGAGGCGTTTGAGGCCCAGGGTCAGATGTCAAGGATCTACACCACGACTCTGCTGGCGGGAGAGCGTTCCGGCAATCTGGAAGAGGTGTTAAGCAGGTACATAGGTTATCAACGCATTACGGCCACTTTCCGTAAGAAGCTGCTGTCCTCTTTGTGGTACCCAGCCCTGCTGATTCTGGCTTTGACGGTGATGCTCTCCTTCCTGATCACTTATGTGGTGCCCAAGTTTGCCGAGCTGTATCAATCGTTCGATGCCAGCTTGCCGGAAACGACCAAGCTCATGCTGGCCCTGGGGAGCACGCTGCAAAGCTATTTCTACATCGTGGCTCCGGCCATTGTGGGAGTATTTCTGATCCTCATCACGTGGTTCAGGTCCGAGCAAGGGGCCAATGTGATTGATTCGGTGCGGTTTAAGATGCCGGTTTTGGGGAACATCTGGATGAAGTACCAGGTAGCGATGTTTTCCCGCACTTTATCTACGCTGCTGGCCGGAGGCATGCCGCTGGTGCCTTCATTGGAAACGGCGAGCAGCGCCATTAACAGCCGAAAAATTGCGCGGAACGTGGAGCACGCCGCCAGACGGGTGCGGGAGGGCGGTTCACTTTCCGGCAGCTTGGAAGAAGCCGGGTTTTTTCCCGAACTGGCAATCGAGATGATTGAGGTGGGTGAATCCACCGGGGCGCTGCCAACTATGTTGAACTCGGTGGCCGAATTCTACGAAGAAGACGTGCAAAATGCATTGACAGCATCATTGCAGTTGGTTGAGCCCATCCTGCTCATCATCATGGCGTGCGTTGTAGCGTTCGTGCTGGTTTCACTTTATCTGCCCATTTTCTCGCTGGGCTCGCAGATCCACTAGAAAGCATGTATGAATCCGAAGAACCTGCAATCACAACCCGGAACTGAAAGCACGCTGGCGGCACATGGCAATGGCTTTGTGACCGAGCAGCGTGCCCGCGACCTGGCCACACGTTATCGCTGTGAGTTCATCGATTTGGGAGATTACCGGCTGGACGCCGAGCTGTTTAAATCAGTGCCGGTAGACTTGATGTTCCGCTACAACTTTGTGCCATTGGAAGAGCGTGACGGCATTTTGTGGATTGCTATTGCTGATCCCAGCAAGCTGATGCTGATTGATGAAATCAGCTGGTTGCTGAGCCGCCGGGTCAAGACCAAGGTGGCCCTGCTCACCCAGATCAATGACATCCTGAAGAAGACGGAGCAATCCCAGCGAGTGCTGGAGGAAGCCAGCGAAGGCTTTGTTTTGGATGTGGTGCGGGAAGAAGAGTCAGCGGCAGATGAGAACCTTTCCATAGATCGCATTACCACTGAAAGCGAGATCAGCCCGATCATCCGGCTGGTGGACACCACGATCTTTACGGCGCTGCAGAAGCGGGCCAGCGATATTCATATTGAATCTGAGAATGATTCCGTGGTGGTGAAATACCGTATTGACGGCGTCCTGCAACAGGCGATGCAGCCTATGGCTAAAGAACACCACTCTACGATCATTACCCGGATCAAGGTGATGAGCGAATTGGACATCTCCGAACGCCGCGTACCCCAGGATGGCCGCTTCCGCGTTAAGTACGCGAACCGTCTCATCGACTTCCGCGTTTCTATCATGCCTACAATCCACGGCGAAAACGCGGTACTTCGCGTGCTTGACAAGGAGTCCATGAGCGAGAAGTTCCGCCATCTCGTGCTGGACGTTGTGGGCTTTGATGAGGAGGACTTGCGCAAGTTCCGCCGTTATATCGCTGAGCCTTATGGGATGGTGCTGGTGACTGGCCCAACCGGCAGCGGCAAGACGACCACCCTCTACGCAGCGCTCAATGAAATCAAGACGGATGAAGACAAGATCATCACAATCGAGGACCCGGTCGAATATCAAATCAAAGGCGTAACCCAGATCCCGGTCAACGAGAAAAAAGGCCTGACCTTTGCGCGCGGCTTGCGTTCCATCCTGCGTCATGACCCGGACAAAATCATGGTGGGTGAGATCCGCGATACGGAAACCGCACAGATCGCCATCCAGTCAGCCTTGACCGGTCACTTGGTCTTTACTACGGTCCACGCCAATAACGTGGTGGATGTACTTGGCCGTTTCGTCAATATGGGGGTTGAACCCTATAACTTTGTCTCCGCCCTCAACTGCGTGCTGGCACAGCGGCTGGTGCGTATGATCTGTCCCCACTGCAAGAAGCGTGTCGATTATTCCCCGGGGGCTCTGGCGGACAGCGGGTTAAACCCACAGGAATGGCAAGACATTACATTCTATGAGGGGCAAGGCTGCATCGAATGCGCCGGCACTGGATTTCACGGCCGCACAGCAATCCATGAGCTGTTAGACCTGACGGATCGGATCCGCGATTTGATTCTGGAGAAGAGGCCTTCTTCAGAAATCCGCAAGGCAGCTCATGAAGAAGGGATGTGCTTTCTGCGCGAATCTGCACTCAAAAAAGTAAGGACCGGGATTACGACTCTGAAAGAGATTAATAAAGTCACCTTCATCGAGTCGAACAGGTAAGCATGATCAGCTTGAAACAATCCGCAGCGCGGCCGCGTCTGGCGTGTGAGATAACCACGGGACAAGTGATTGCCGGACGGACGTCAGACAGGACAAAGGAATTGGAAGTTTTTACCATCCGGCCGCTTAACCAGGGAACAGTGGTCCCTAATCTGGGTGGCACAAACATCCTGGACGCGGCAACGCTTCGCAGCGCCATTAGCAGCGCACTCAAGTCTTTGAGCGACAAATCAAGAGAAGTGATCGCTATCTTGCCGGATGCAGCTGTACGTGTGCTTTTGCTGGAATTCGAAGCCTTGCCTACCAAGCCCCAGGAGAGAGAGTCTGTAATCCGTTTCAGGCTCAAGAAATCTCTGCCTTTTGATGTGGAGCACGCGGCACTGTCCTGCGACGTCAGACGGGCCAACGGGACCGTTCAAGTGGTGGCCGCCGTTTCTCCACGCGAGGTGGTGAATGAATATGAGGCCGCATTTCGTGATGCGGGCTATTCAGCCGGCGTGGTATTGCCTTCATCTCTGGCAGCACTGGGATTGCTGGAAGCTGAGCGCCCAACGCTCATGCTGAAGGTGGATCCGGCCAACGTAACGGTGGCGGCCGCCGTGACCCAGGAGTTGCGGCTCATACGGACGCTGGACAATCCTCATGGTGATAAGGTTGCCGCAGCGGAATTGGCTGAGACAGTATTGCCGTCGATTGTGTTTTTTGAGGATACCTTTGGCGCCCGCATCGAGCAGATCTTTGTCACTGGAATTGCTTCCATTGATGAAATTGGTCCAATGCTCCACCAGCAAACCGGGGCGCAAGTTGAAGAATTGGCGCCCAAAATTTCTTCCGGGGCCAGCCTGAGTGGTAATAACTATGAGCCATCCATGTTGGCGAGTGTTGCGGGGGCCCTGCTCGGATAATGAGAATCAATGTCAATCTGGCTTCGCAGAAGTATCGGGATGCCCGCGAGTTCTATGTTCGCTGGGTAGCAGGCCTGGGGCTGGCCCTGGCAATCACCTTAGGGCTCTCATTATTGGGCTGGTACAACTACAAGAGTACGGCCGATGATTCCAGACGCATCCGAGAGCTGCGCGACAAAATTGCCAAGGTCGAAGATGAGCGAAAGCAGGCAGAGGCCGTGCTGAATCGTCCGGAAAACCAGGATGTGCGTGACCAATCGCAATTCTGGAATGATGTGATCGACCAGAAATCGTTCTCCTGGACCCAGCTATTTTCCGATCTGGAGAAGATCATGCCCGCGCGGGCCTATGTAACCAACGCACAGCCGGCCATTACGCTGGAAAAACGGCTGCAGTTGCATTTGGTGTTTGTGGGAGAAAAACACGATGACGCGATCGAGCTGTTGAGCAAGATGGAACGGTCCGAGCGCTTTCGATCACCCGAGATTAAGGCGGAAGAGGTCCACACCGCGGGGCTGGGGCCGGGGTCCCCTTCGTTCGTGCAGTTCGAAATTCAAACTTACTACACGCCTGCTTCGCCTGCACAGCAACCGCACCTGGCGGTGGCAAAGGAGCGGGCTGAATGATCAAACTTGAGAGAATGCGGACCATCTTCGCCTTACTGATCGCCATCCTTCTGGCGGCGGACGCAGGGTTGGTGGCATACCTTGTGTGGCCGGGTGGATCCAACAAAACTTCTCGCCAGGCCGAGGCACAGCGGTTGCGACAAGAGCTGACTATCAAAACCCGTGACGTTGCCCCGCTACGAGGCATTGATAAGAAGCTGGTTGAAACGCGGGCTGCTATCGACAAGTTCTACGCCGAGCGCATCCTGGGCCGCTGGTCGCAGATCTCCAATGAAATTCATAAGCTGGCACAGGAGAATGGAGTGACGCTGCAAGCCATTCATTACAAGGCGGAGGATGCGGGGCTTTCCAGCCTGCAGCGCGTGGATGTTGAAACCGGAGTGGCCGGAGACTATGTGAAGATCGCGCACTTTATTAACGCCTTGGAGCGCGATAAGTTACTCTTCCTCATCAACCAGGTTTCCTTCACGGGACAACCCACAGGAACCGTGCAATTGCAGATCAAGTTCGAAACATTTCTAAAGGAAGCGGCTTAAATGAAGGTTGGGGCAGAAGACAAAAAGAAGCTGATTGCCATGGCCGTGCTGTTGGCGATCGCCATCCCCTTGGCGCTATACAGCTTCAGGTCTCTGGGAGGTTCAGCTCCTTCCCCTGCCGCCGAGCCGCAAGCGCCTCAGCCCAGCGCGAACCGGACCACGCAGAAGAAAACTGGTATCCCGCGGGTGCGGGAGAGGACGCTGGATCCAACTTTGCGCACGGACATCCTGACCGCAAGCCAGAAAATTGAATATAGTGGGGGGAACCGGAATATCTTTCGTATGCAGGAAGCGCAGGTGAAGATCGACCCGATTGGGCAGGTCAGACAACAGCCACCCCCTGTAATAGCCTACACGCCCCCACCGCCTCCTCAAATCCCTCTAAAGTACTATGGCTTCAGCAACCGGCCAGGAGAGGCTAAGAAGGCCTTCCTGCAGGATGGCGACAACATTTTTGTGGCGGTTGAAGGAGACGTGGTGGAACGCCGCTATAAGATCGTGAAGATTACCAATACTTCTGTGCTGGTGGAGGACGTGCTCAATAACAACCAGCAAAACATCACCTTGACTACGCCCCAGAGTGCAGGATAGTCCGCAAGTGATAGATCAACGCTCCAAGCCGGCGGGAGAGAGGGGTTATGTGCTCCTCGCCATCCTATTGTTGATGACCTTAATGGTCGTCGCACTCACCATCGAAGCGCCGCGTATTGCCCAGCAGATCAAGCGCGAAAAAGAAGAAGAGCTGATTCACCGCGGCAATGAATACAGGAATGCCATCAGGAAGTATTTCCGCAAATTTGGCCGGTATCCGCTCTCCATGGACCAGCTTGAGACCACCAACAACATGCGCTTCCTGCGCAAGCGGTATAAAGACCCTTTCACTGGAAAAGACGACTGGCGTCTGTTGCACCCCGGTGAAGTGCAGATCAACCCTGTCAATGGAGGGACAACTGCTCCCAGCCAGCAGCTTGGCCAACCCACGGCAGGCACGTTTGGCCAACCGACGGGAAACACGATTGGCCAGCCCACGGGAAGCCCAATCGGCCAGCCCTCGGGTTTGGCTGCGACTGCACCCACTAGTGGTCAACCGGGCCCAGACCAGAGTGCTGCTGGGGCCACACCTGCTTTCAACAATGCCGGCATAACCCCTGCCGGCAACCTGCCGGGAGCATCGAGCAATTCGCCGGTGCAATTTGGCGGCGGGCCGGTTATAGGCATCTCCAGCATCAGCAAGCTGAAGTCCATCAAAGAAATCAACGGAAAAGATCACTACAACGACTGGCAGTTTGTCTATGATCCCAGACTGGACCAGCAAGGCTTGGGAGCGAGCGTTCCGGCGCCGGGAATTAATCCTGCTGGCGGAAATACGAACCCAATCGGGGGACCCAACTCGCTTCAAGGACCTGGGCAGCAACAACAAGGCCCGACCACCAATCCGCAGATGCAGCCGCCAAGGGTCAGCCAATAGGTTCCGGAAAGCTGAAAAGGGCGCTAGCCGAAAGCTGCGCCCTTTCAAATTCTGCTGATGGCAGAGACCTTAAACGTTAAACGATGAGCCGCACCCGCAGGTGCTCTTCACGTTGGGATTCTCAAACTTGAAACCGGCGGCCTCGAGCGTCTCGACATAATCCACAACGCAGCCGTTCAGATACATGGCTGAAGTAGCGTCAACAAAAACCTTGAGGTCCTCAAAGTTATAGACCTTATCCATGACTCCCTGCGCGTTTTCGAATGACATGGAGTAGGAAAAGCCAGAGCACCCTCCGCCCACCACACCAATACGAAGACCGGCAGGAGCGGGGTTCTGTTGCGACATGATTTCCTTCACCTTGCCCACAGCCGTGGGCGTCAAAGTGACTGGTGCCTTGGGGGTAGTCTCTATATTCGGAGTTACCGAGGTTGTGGTGGAAGCCATTTGCGCGAAATCTCCTTCTCAGTTGTCAAGAATGATTATAACACTCCTTAGCGATGTTCGATGAGCTTACCTGAATGTTAGATGAGCCATGCACGTTTTCGGTCGCATGCCGTTGCAAGTGTTTGGCCCTTAAGAGTTTACGCCCCTACGAGCGAGCAGTAGCCCTGTTTGTTCCACCCCAGTGAGTCTCCCTGTTTTGGCGCCGTTCCCGGCTCCTGCGCCAGGTGCTAAGTACGGTTAAATAATCTTGAATTTGGCTAAAGAAGGAAGCTTATAATCTGCGTGAAGGTTCCATCATCGGACCCTCGACACGCCTCGCGGGCGCCAGTGGAGCCGGTTTTCCAGACAAAGGTGGTGTCTTATGGAACTGATGACTACACTGCTGATCGTTTGGGGCGGTCTAACGGCTGTTTTGGTCATTCTGCTGATTTACCGCAGCACCCTCAATATGCACGAGGATGATCAGTTGTTCCTGGATGAGGCCGAGTCGCATATGGCCAAGGATCAGGAACAACTCCTCGTAAAGATCAACCGCCTTACGCCCTGGGTGCGCATTTTCGGGACTTGCTCAGCCCTGCTGATTGTGGTCATTGCAGGTTTGCTTGTTTATGGGCGCTTGAACCAGTAAAGGTCTCGCACTGGCCCCAGGGAATGGCAACCGAACTCGGCCGGAGCTCACGTGAGCGCTTTTCCCTCTCGTTCTGTCTCCGACGCCAATGGGGGGACTTAACAGGAACTGGTCAAACCCAACCTCGCTCCACAACAGTGATGATGAGCGGGGGGACGGTGGGATTTTGCACGTAATCCGCTAATCTCTTGGCGTTTAGCCCACCATCTCTTTTGCCAATCCACAGGCCTCTTCGCACAGAAAGGTATGGCCCCTCATTTCAGCGCAGCAGCCATTTCCGCAGCCTTGAGTTTGAGCGCGCGCAGATCAAGTTTTCCGCTGCCCAAATAAGGCAGGGTTTGTACGCGGAAGAACTGATTGCCGCGCGGTTTCCACAAGGCGGGCAAATCACATTCAGCCAGTTTTTGCAGTACCGGAGCGAGCTTCTCATCAGAAAGAGTGTGCAGCACGATGATTTTCTCGCCCTTCTTTTCATCAGGCACGGCAGAAACCACGAAGAGCTGCTCTGTGGAGTCAGCCAGTTCATGCAATTTCTCTTCGATCTTGATGTGCGGGACCATTTCTCCGCCAATCTTGCTGAACCGGGTAAGCCGGTCGGTAATCCTGAGAAAGCCATCTTCTTCCATACTGGCGATGTCGCCCGTGACATACCAACCATCTCTCAGGACTTCCGCTGTCTTTTCCGGACGTCCCAGGTACCCTTTCATGACATTGGGCCCTTTCACCAGCAACATTCCTGGCTGGTTGGGGGGCAGCGGCTGCATAGTTTCCGGGTCCACAATGCGGACAACCACACCTGGTAAAGGCTGGCCAATGGTGCCGCGCCGTGAGCCGATCTGGCGGAATCCAGGTGCGCGGAAGTCCCGGCCGTTCACGGCCACCACTGGAGAGCACTCCGTGCATCCGTAGCCCTCCAGAGGCCGGATTCCGAACAAGTCTTCGAAAGCCAGGGCAACGCGCTCGGGAAGCTTTTCCGCTCCGACCAGGACGTACTGCAAGCTGCCAAAATGCTCGGGCGAGCAACGCCGCATATAGGCCTGCAGGAAAGTTGGGGTGGCAATGAGGAATGTGACGCGATAACGTGAAACCAACTCGCTGATGGATTTTGCATCCAGTGGATTTGGATGAAAAACAACTCCAATCCTGTGTACCGCCGAAAGCCAGAGCGTGGCGGTAAATCCAAAGGAGTGAAAGAAAGGCAGGATTCCGAGCACTCTATCATTAGCGCCCAACATGAAAACCTGGGTGACCTGGCGGATATTGGCCAGAATATTGTGGTGCGTAAGCATCACGCCTTTGGGGTCTCCGGTGCTGCCGCTGGAAAAAATGATCGTCGCGAGGTCCTCCGTTGCGCAGTGCCGCGCCCCCAACGCCTTTTTCAAGAGTCGAAATGGCAAGGTCCAGGCAAAAAGAATCGCCGTCAATTTTTCGCCGATCCCCGGCCGGCCCAGCATTTCTTCAAGCAGAAGCGTGCGCCCGGGAACCTCCATACCCGGAAAGCGCTCCAGGAAGGCCCTGGAGGTCACCACGGTCTGCAATTTGCATTGCCGTGCGCAGGAATTTATTACGTCGTTATTCGCAGTGTAATTCAGATTTACTGGAACAACGCCCATCAAGGTGGCAGCATAGTTTACGAGCGCGCCGCCTACAGAGGCAGGCAGCAGAATGCCCACCATCTCCTGCTCTTTCCAAAACGGGCGCATGCGGCGCGCCACAAAAATGGATTTAACCAGCAACCCGCCAAACGTGATCTTAGGCACGTGTCCATCAGCGGCGCCAAAACGGAACGCGCTTCTGCGCGTGCCGCGCACAAATGCCCGATCCAGAGTACGCTCGTCATCGTGATCGGCCGCGAATGCCACGGACTGCAACTCCTCCACCGCGCGCCGGACATCGAACGCACTGGACGTGGCCGCCATGGGCTTTCCAAAACTCACGGTAACCGGATACGGTATGCGGTGCGGAACTTTCCACAAGAACCGGTTGCGCTCAAAACTGAAGATGCTGCCCCAGACGCCGTGCAGGTTCACCGGAATGATCGGGGCATCAACCCCCTTCATGATTCTTTCCATGCCACGCCGGAATGGGAGTAGCTGGCCGGTACGAGTGATCTGGCCCTCTGCGAAAATGCATACAATTTCGCCACTGCGGATGGCCTCGCTGGCGGTGCGCAAGGACCGGATCATATCGCGCGGGCGAAATTCGGCGGAGATTGGAATCGCACCCATCATGCGCGCGAAGGGCTTGATGACCGGCAAATCATAAATTCCCTTGAACATGACAAACCGGATAGGGCGGTCAGTGGATGCAATCAGCAACAGCACGTCCACAAATGACATGTGATTGGAGACGAACAGCGCCCCGCCTTTTTCCAGAATGTTGTCCCGGCCGATTACACGGATGCGGTAGATGCTATGGGTGAGAAACCACAGCAGCAACCGCAGAAACCAATCCGGCAGCAGTACCATGACGTAAACGGTTCCCGCGAACGTGATGACCGCGCCCGTGAGGAAAACACCCTGCGGGCTCAGATGGCCTCTGCTCGCTAGCAGATAATAAACTCCCGAAGCAGCCCCCACCCCCAGGAACGAAAGCAAGTTGCTGGCCGCGATGATGGTCCCTTTGATCTCCGGCGCCGGACGGTGTTGAATCAGCGCGTTTACAGGAACAGCGAAAAAACCCGCGAAAAAGCCAAGGCTGGCCAAGAGCCCGGTAGCTACTGCAAAGGAATGCGACAAGCCGCCGACGAGAGCGGCCATGATGGTCATGCCAAAGGCCCCAAGCGGAATCAAACCATATTCGATCTTGTTGCCGGAAAGATAGCCGGCAACCGCGCTTCCGATGCCGATGCCCAGGGCTGTACCCGCAGACAGAATTGAAGTTTGCCCCGGGGCGAGATGAAACACATCTGTTCCGTAGACGAGGACGGTTTGCAGAAACAGCGTCCCCAAAAACCAGAAGTAAACATTGCCGAGTACCGCCAGAAACAGCGGGCGATCGCGGCGCATCAATTGAACCTGCTGGATGATATCGCCCACGAAATTGAACCGGAATTTCTTGTCAGGAGCAGCAGGAGGGACCCTGCCAATAGCCAGACTTGAGCACAGGCCGGCCAGCGACAAGACGAACAACACTGCCGCGACATGGTCTTCCTGTCCGCGAAAGCGGGAGGCCATGTTGGCCGCAAAAACCATGCCGCTGATGATGGCCAGAAACGTGCCAAGTTCCAGGATGCCATTGCCCCAGGAAAGCCATTTCTCAGGCAGGATCTCCGGCAGCAGACCATACTTGGAAGGCCCAAACAGCGCCGCCTGTGTGGCTACTAGAAAGAGGACAGCGAGCGTAAATTCCCCGGAATGCATCCTCAGAGCGAGAACGGCGAGCGCCATAGCGGCGATCTCTATGATCTTGGTGATGATGGTTACGCTGCGTTTGCTGTAGCGGTCCGCAAGATTGCCACCTGCCATGCTGAACAACAGGAAAGGCACAGCGTAAATGAGCGGGACCAGCGTCACACGGAGATCTCGCTCCGCGCGCGTGAGTGACATCCCAAGCACTATGTAGGATAGAAGGCTTTGATATGCGTTGAAGCTGAATGCGCCTTGAAATTGCGTGACGATCAGCGCCCAGAAGCTTCGTCTCCAACCATGTTCGTAGTCCATTGGAAGGCAGTCAGTTGCCCGTAGAGCTTAAGCCACATTCGTTTTCTAGTGGAAAATTTTTTGCTGGAGTTCACCACCATGGTAACTTCCTGAAACCTGGCTGGTCATGCACATGGCGTTTAGGCAGAGGGGCGGGGATTTAAATCAGTTGCCCTGCCTGCACCGCTTGCTGGTTCCATTGTGGCCTGGAACCAGTCTACTGTCCTCTTCATCCCTTCTTCAAAGGTCACGTGAGGCACGTAGCCGAGCTTCTCGCTGGCCAGCGAAATGTCGGCGTAGGAGTGTTTTATCTCACCGGCCCGCGCAGGAGCATGTATCGGATCGCCAGGAGAATTCAGCAACGTCTGGATTGTTCTGTAAACACGATTCACGGTAATCCGGGATCCTGATCCGATGTTAAATACCTGGCCAGCCACCTTTTCCCCTGGAGCAGTGCAAGCGAGGATGTTCGCTGCCACAACATTTTCTACAAATGTAAAGTCCCTGCTCTGCTCGCCATCGCCAAATATCGTAGGCGTTTTGCCCTGGACCATCATGCGGATGAATTTGGCAATTGCGCCGGAATACTCGGAGTCGGCATCCTGTTGTGGACCGAAAACATTGAAGTACCGCAGTGAAACAGTTTCGAGACCATAGACCCTGTAGAAGGAGTCCATATAGAACTCACCGGCAATCTTTGAAACCGCATATGGTGAAAGCGGACGCGGCCTCATCTCCTCCCGGTTGGGAAGTTCAGCATCGCCGTAGGCCGCGCATGAGGAGGCATATATTACGCGTTTCACCCCGGAGTTCCTCGCCGCCAAAAGCAGATTTACGGTGCCGTCGGCATTGGCCCGGTGAGTAGCCATGGGATCGTGAATCGAGCTCACTACCGAAGGGATGGCTGCCTGGTGCAAGACAAAATCAATGTCGCGACAGGCGCTGAGCATGGCAGCTTCGTCCAATACATCCGCCTTCGAGAAATCTATGCGGTCAGCCATGCCGTTCAGGTTTTCAGTTTTCCCGGTAGATAGATTATCGACACCACGCACCTGATGGCCTTCAGACACCAAAGCCCGTGCCAGGGCCGAGCCGATAAAACCGGCAATTCCAGTAATGAGATATCTGGCCATCTGAAATCAGGTTGAAGCCGATGCGTGTTGGGGCCGAAGGGAGCTACGTCCCTCTGCTTTCTTCCGAGGGCGCACTACTTGCAGACATGTTACTGACATCTTCAACTTCAGACAATAGGGGCCAAGGGGACAACTTGGAGGCTTTCCACGATTCTTTAGGCTCTTGGATCTGGGACCCGTTGGTTGCCGGCAGGCACTCCTTAAGGAGATCGTCCTCATGCTCCCGGCGATTGAATACCCTTCCTACGGTTCGAAGAACAATCCGCATATCACCGAGAAAGCTTGCACTGCACAAATACTGAATCTCCATTTTGAGTTTCAGCGGCATGAGTGTACGCACATAGACTTCCTCCACCTGATCACATGAGAGCGGCGCAAGGACTTCCTCTTCATTACGAAAAACCAGAGTGGCCTGGCTGGTAATCCCCGGACGCACCGATAATACGACTGCGGCATCCTGCCGGATGAAAGGCTCCTTCCAAAGCCTGGTCGGCTGCGGACGAGGCCCAACAAAACTCATGTCGCCACGCAGAACATTGAAGAGTTGCGGCAGTTCGTCCAGCTTCCACCTGCGCATGTGACGTCCAAGCCAAGTCACCCTGGGATCGAAGGCCCGAGTCAAAACAGGCCCATCCTGATGACGATTCACGACCATCGTGCGGAATTTCAGGATGGAAAACTCCTGGGCGTTTCTACCAGGACGGCTTTGTCTGAACAGGATAGGCCCTTTGGATGTCAGCTTGACGGCCAGCGCCACGGCCAGCATGAGAGGAGAAAAAACAATGAGCAGCAGACCAGCCCAAAACATGTCCCATGCCCGCTTCCCAGCGGAGTTGCACCATGGGCTGATAGACTCGATTTTTGGTTCAAACTGAGAAGATTCTCTGGCAGTACGCGCTGGTCTCACCATCACCTCTCAAACGAGCAACTCCACGCGCGAGAGACAACATCAAGGAACCCTAGAAACCCTTACAGGCCATCTTAAAGATCAACCGGCATCTTCGTCAAGATTCCAACCGGACTTTCGCATCAGTCTTAACTTGCTCCTTTGACAGCGAAAAACGGCCTCTTCTCCATGCGCTCGCCAAGGCCTTCAAGAAACGAGAAAGGACGTCCCTGCGTTTCGGCTCTAACTCACAACCTCGCTTTTGAATGTCGCCAAGGCTTCCTTGGCCCGAGAGGTCACGGGAGTGCAGACTGCAATAGTCTCCGGTACAGTTCGAGCGTTTCTCGTACAACCCCTTCCTCGGAGAATTCCGCAACGGCAATATGCCGGCCGGCGCGGCCCATTTGCAGGCGCAGAGGTTGGTCCAGCAGCAGTTGCTCGACGGCATCGGCCAAGGCGACCGCATTTCTGGGCTCAACCAACAGCCCGTTTACGCCGTGCCGAACAATGTCCCCGCAGCCGGGAACGTGTGTTGTTATGATGGCCCGGCCGCTGCCCGCGGCTTCCAGCAGCACCTTGGGCACTCCCTCTCCTCCATGGGAGGGGAGACACACGAGGTGTACCCGCCCAAATAACGCTGGCATGTCTTGCTGATGCCCCCACCACTCCACTGCTCCCGAGTCCTGCCAGGCGAGTATCTGCTGGCGGGGAACGCATGAAGGATTCGAGGGATCGGTGTCCCCAGCGAGGACGAAGCGAGCCGCGACCCCCCTAACCCGCAGAAGCCGGGCAGCCTCAGCAAATTCCCGAATCCCCTTGATCCACAACATCCGGGCAGCCAGCAGGACGATCGGACTGCCGTCCGGCTCAGGGCTCGGCCGGAAAACGTTCACATTGACGCCAGAGCCGCGAATAACCGTAATTTTTTCCGGGGATACATTGAGTCTGGACACCGCCAGTTCCTTGTCTTGCTGGTTCTGGAGGAGCACGTAATGGTCAGGGCGATTCAGGAGGAAGCGCAGCGCCCTCCAGATAATAGGGCGCAGTAATCTGGCCTTCATCGACGAAGAAGCCACCAGGTAGCCCAGACCGGTGAGGGCGTTGATTGCCTGCATGTCTTTGCGACCCAACGCCGCAATCGAGCCGTATAAAACCGGCTTGACCGCAAAATGGTGAACGATGTCTGGTTTTTCTGCATCGTAAATCCGTCTCAACTCGTGCAGTGCACGCAGCTCGTTCAGTGGCGAGGAGCTCTTTCTGATGAGCCTCAAAGGAATGAGCCGAAACCCCTCGTTTTGGATCTCCTGTTCGTACCGGAGGACATTCGTGGCCACAATGACTTCGTAGCCGCTCCGCAACGCCGCTCGTGCAATAGGCAAACGGTGCGACCAGAAGAAGCGATCTTCCGTGACTAGAAAAAGCAGTCTGGGCCGCGCCGGAGAAACCGGCGGCGCAATTGGGCCGAACATCGTATCAGAAGACAAGACGCAGCTCTTTTAGCACGCATTTAACAACATCAGAAAACCGTTTGAACTTAGGGGCTCGTTGCCATATCTGGATGTTGTCCGCCAGGTTCTTTCAGATCGTAAAAGTCCCTTCAAGGACTGAACCGGCGCATTATATCCCGGCAGAGGAACGATGGGTGCACCGCTGGAGATGCACACAGCCCGCAGAGAGAACATCAAGTTCGAGCAGAAAACCTTATCAATGATAGAAGGCGCAGGGCCAGAGCAGCACCCAAAGCCATCCCCACCCATCGCCAAGAAAGCACAATTATCTTACCACTTCAGGATTCCGGCAAAACCGCCTTAAGAATCAGACGTATCCTGCCATATGTCCAACGATGACAGGCTCTTTATGCCCATTTTGCATTGTAACCAGTTGCTGGGCATGATATCTGACGGTCTTTAGCAGAATCTCGTCGAGGCTGGTCTTGGGAGCATAACCGATGAGCCGATTGATCTTCGTCAGATCGGGAACTCGCCGCATCATGTCCTCAAATCCCTGCTCATACGCCCGATCGTAAGGAACAAATACCACCTTAGATTGCGAGCCAGTGAGCTCCCGGATTTTGTCTGCAAGCGCCAGAATCGAGACTTCTTCGGTGGAACCGATGTTATAAACTTCTCCATTCGTATCCGGGTGCTCTGCGAGTGCAATCAAGGCGGATACGGCGTCACTGATGTAAGTGAAACATCTCGTCTGAGTACCATCTCCGTAGACTGTCATATCGCGACCGGTCAGCGCCTGTTTGATAAGGCTGGGAATGACCATTCCATACCGCCCCGTCTGCCGCGGTCCTACAACATTGAAGAGCCGGGCTATTACGGTAGGAACTTTCTTTTCCTTCCAATACGCAACTGCCAGAAATTCGTCAATGGCTTTGGAGCACGCATAACTCCAGCGCCCCTTGTCGGGAGGACCGAGGACCAGATCATCGTTCTCCCGGAACGGCACGTGGTTCCGCTTTCCATACACTTCCGAAGTCGAGGTGATCAGCACCCGCTTTTTCTTTTTTGCCGCCAACTCCAGAACCACTTCAGTACCACGAATATTTGTTTCCATCGTGTGTGTGGGGCTTTCGACAATGAGGCGTACGCCAACAGCGGCAGCCAAGTGATAAATCACGTCAGCCGCATCAATCAGTTCCGCCATCAGGCGCTGGTTGGTTACGCTATCTAGAAAATAATCGAATTTCTGCGTGCCCTTCAGGTGCTGAATATTGTGAACGGATCCTGTTGAAAGGTCGTCAATTATGGTAGCGTGATCGCCGCGATCCACGAGCCTCTCGGCCAAATGTGAGCCAATAAAACCCGCTCCTCCCGTAATGAGAACGTTCATTTCTTCTCCATTTTAAAAAGTGTCAAGCAGACTTCCCAATACTTAAACTGATGTATTTCCACTAAGTTGCAGCTAAATGGGCCAAAAACTAGGGTAACACAGCCGGGCGGTTCGTGGTTTGCACACCGTAAGCATCTCCTTAGAAGTTCCTAATGTTACCCTCGTGTCTGGCCTTTAGAAATGCACGTCAACGGAGACAAACCCTTCATTTTTGCACATCTGAAAGAAACATAACAGATCTCTCAGCTAATCATAAAGCAAATCTCAATATCGGCTAATTACGAGTGGAGTGTATCAACTGGGTTCTGCCTGAGTTCGGCCGATTCGAAGAATCATGCAGCCTCAGAGAACTTCGGAGACCGCTCGCTTCTGACTGCGTTCAAGAAGTATCCGAGCGAGCGTTTTAAGCCCGTCGTGAGATCGATTGTCGGATTCCACCCAAAGAGGGCTCTAGCCTTCGTTATATCAGGACGGCGCCGTCGGGGGTCGTCTTCTGGAAGGCCCAGGAAGCAGATTCTGCTTGTTGATCGCGTGATCTCAATTACTCTCTGGGCGCACTCGAGGATAGTAAATTCCTCGGGATTCCCGATATTCACCGGCAAATGCTCCTCACTACGAGACAGTTGCAAGATCCCCTCGATCTCATCACTGACGTAGCAGAAACTGCGAGTCTGGCTGCCATCCCCGTAAACCGTGAGATCTTCTCCCCGCAAGGCCTGTTTCATGAAATTGGAAATGACCCGACCGTCGTTTAACTGTAACCGCGGGCCGTAAGTATTGAAGATTCTTACGATTCTGGTATTCACCCGGTGGTAGCGGTTGTAGGCCATGGCAGCCGCTTCCGCGAAGCGCTTGGCTTCATCGTAAACTGAGCGGGGACCCACGGGATTGACATTTCCCCAGTAGGTCTCCTGCTGAGGTTGTTCTTCAGGATCCCCATAGCACTCACTGGTAGACGCCAGAAGAAAGCCCGCCTGATACTTGCGGGCCAATTCCAGACAATTGAAGGTCCCATAACTCCCCGACCTGAGGGTTGCCACACCGTGACGGATATAGTCATCGGGACTCGCTGGAGAGGCAAAGTGAAATACGTAGTCCACTGGGCCCAGATCAAAAGGTTCGGAGGCATCGGATTCCACGAATTCAAACCGGGGCTCATTCGCCAGGTGCGCCAGGTTCGAGCGACGGCCAGTTAGAAGGTTGTCCACGCAAACGACGGAATGCCCTTCCGCCAGCAAAGCATCGCACAGGTGAGAGCCAAGAAAGCCTGCGCCCCCCGTAACCAGAACTCGCATTCTTTTCCTTATTCCCCGCTTTCGCTTGAGCAGCCGTTGGATCCTGGGAAGTGGGAGGGGAGCCATCTGATCCCAGCTTCACAAATTTTCTGAGTCGAGCTCTCTCCGGCTGCCCACCGCGCAAGAAGCGGCAGAGCCCGTCGATCGAATAACAGGTCATCCAGAGCTACATGGTCTTGGAAAGTTTTCTCTATGCCTGTATCGCTCCGCACCTTTCTCCTCTCAAGGGGAAGGAAACTCAGAGACAACTGGCCTTCTGCGATGGCAAGTGCCATTGCCAGCCAAACCTGAGTTGAACGATTTGAGCTTCAATCGCGCGACAGGGTTGCCTACCGTGCGGGAAATCGGCGGCAAAAGACAAAACCCAGCCATCCAGAACCCATCAGTGGACAGAAATCTAGCAGCTTGCATGGCAGATTTCGATGGATTGAGGGCTTGCCAAAATCGCCAAACGCAGTTCCATTGGCTTACTCCGCGATCGGCCGGATCGGCATTGGATGGGAAACCTCGAGTGGAACCCGGCCCATGCTGTAATAATTCAACCCTGCATCTGCCATTTGTTGCGGCGAATACAGGTTGCGCCCGTCAATGACAATGGGATAATTCAACAGTTGCCTGAGGCGCACCAGATCGAGGGCAGCAAACTCTTTCCACTCTGTAAGTATCAACAAGGCATCGGCGCCCTCGGCGGTGGCGTAGGGATCAGGCGCAAAAGCAATGGCTTGGCCTAATATCCCCTTGGCGCGCTCCATGGCCGCCGGATCAAATGCCGTGATCTGACATCCCTCTTCCAGCAGCATTTTGATGATTTGGATGGCTGGAGATTCACGCACGTCGTCAGTCCCATCCTTGAAAGCCAGGCCGAGGACGGCCAGCCTCTTGTGTTTGAGCGTCCAGAGCGCCAGACGCACCTTCTTCATGAAACGGTGACGCTGCTGTTCGTTGATTCTATGCACTTCGTCGAGCAGCTCAAATTTATAGCCGTGATTCCGGGCCGCGGACCGAAATGCTGCCACATCTTTTGGAAAACACGAGCCTCCGTAGCCAACACCCGCCCGTAAGAAACGTGGGCCAATGCGCGTGTCACTGCCGATCCCCTTGCACACATCTTCGATATCGGCCCCCACAGCCTCGCACACATTTGCGACAGCATTGATAAATGAAATCTTCATGGCCAGAAAAGCATTGCAGGCATGCTTGATGAGTTCGGCGCTCTCGGCGGAGGTTTCTATATAAGGCGGTGGAATTCTGGCCGTATCCGGAATAGGGACTGCACCTGCTTGTTGGGCGTAGCTTCCATCGATCAATGGCCCGTACAGTTCTCGCAGGTGACGAAGAGCGCGATCCGTATTCGCGCCTACAACAATCCGGTCGGGGTACAGGAAATCCTTAATTGCGCTGCCTTCTCGCAGGAACTCCGGGTTGGACGCGACATCAAATTCTTCCCGATCACATCCGTTCAGGACCAGTGCGCGTTCCATCCAGGCGCTGGTGTAAACCGGAACGGTGCTCTTCTCTACAATGAGCTTATAGCCATTGACCGAGCGCGCAATGTCGCGGGTAACAGACTCAACAAAGGAAAGATCAGCATCGCCGTTCGCGCCAATGGGAGTGCCAACCGCTATCAAGACCACCATAGACTCGCGAACTGCATCCGTCAGTGACGTGGTGAAGGACAGATTGGCGCCTCGATGACGGTCCAGCAACTCCTGCAGATAGTCCTCATAGATGGGGGTGTCGCCGGCATTTAAGGCGGCAATTTTGTCCAGGTCGTTATCAACGCAAGTAACCTGATGTCCGAGTTCAGAAAGACAAGCCGCCGCGACTAAACCAACGTAACCGGAACCGATGACTGCAATTCGCATCCGTGAGCCTTGTGACAAAGGTGAATCTCCTCCACTTTACCAGATTGTGAATACATCCTGGACACATTTTCGCCTATAGCCGTGTACTGCTGGAGGCTCTCAGACCTTGTAGTACCCACGGTACCAGTCCACAAATCTGCTTACGCCTTCTTCAATGGGCGTCTTGGGCCGATAACCCACAGCCTGAGAGAGATTGTCTATGTCGGCATACGTCACAGGCACGTCTCCTGGCTGCATGGGAAGCAACCGGGTGACCGCCTTTTTCCCGATCTTTTCCTCCAACGTTCGAATCAGCTTTGCCAGATCCACCGGCTGGTTGTTTCCGATGTTAAATACTCGATATGGCGAAGATGACGCTTCAGCGCCATCAGAAACTCCCGAATCAGGTGGCTTCTCCATGACGCGGATGATCCCTTCCACCACATCATCAACGTAAGTAAAATCGCGCCGCATCTCGCCATGATTGTAGACATCAATCGTTGCACCCTCAAAGATCGCCTTGCAAAACTTGAACATCGCCATATCCGGGCGACCCCAGGGACCATATACGGTAAAGAACCGCAGCCCCGTAACCGGCAAGCGGTAAAGGTGAGCGTATACGTGAGCTATGAGCTCATTGCTCTTCTTGCTGGCAGCATAAAGGCTGATGGGAAAATCTACGTTGTCTTGTTCCGAGAAAGGTATCTTCGTGTTGGCGCCGTACACTGAACTGGAAGAGGCATATACGAAATGGGGCTTTCCGGCCTTGCGCGCCTCTTCAATGAGATTGACAAAGCCCGCCAGATTGCTCTGCACGTAAAGATAAGGGTTTTCCAGCGAATATCTGACCCCGGCTTGCGCCGCGAGATGGATCACCGGACCGAACTCGTGCCTTGCAAATAACCCTTCAACGCAGGGCCGGTCCGCAATGTCGGCTTCAACAAACTCGAACGCACTTCGTCTGCGCAAAATCTCAAGACGGGCAGCCTTCAACCCTTCGTTGTAAAACGGGTTCAGATTATCGAGGCCCAACACGGAGTATCCCATGTCTAATAGTCGCTGGCTAACATGAAACCCAATAAATCCGGCAGAGCCGGTAACTAGTACTCTTTTCATCTCCAGAGTTTGCCTTTCCATTGCACGTCCTGGTTGTCCTTCACCGGCATCCTGATACCTGACGACATCATTCCTGTCCGATCTGTGCGTACTTGCCGAGGGACCCACCACGAACAAACTGCAAGCCCTTTATGATGCATTTTCACAGCGACGATCGAACATCTGGCTAGAATACACCATGAATGTCCTCACTGCAGGCACGGCCTCCGGCCGGAAAATGCCAGAGGCTTGCGAACCGAGCCTTCGAGTCGAGATGATAGCTGACTTCCGGTTGATTCCTTACTCGATGCGATAGAATGAGAAATCCATGAATGACACGGTTCTCAAGGCGCCGAACGTTGATCCTAAGACCGTGAAAGGCTTCGGTCAGGAATGGAGCACATTCAGCCAGGAACGCCTGAGCGACGCTGAGCGAGAAGAGGTCTTCCGTAAGTATTTTTGCCTCATTGACTGGAGCAAAAAACCTCTGAGGGCCCTGGACATGGGCTGCGGAAGCGGGAGATGGGACATCCTGGTTGCGCCGCTGGTGGTTGAGCTGGTGGCGGCTGATGCCAGCCCCGAAGCGCTCAGCGTTGCCAAACGCAATGTTCAGGCGGCCAACGTGTCCTTCGTCGAGGCCACGCCCGACGCTTTGCCATTTCCCGATGGACACTTTGACTTCATTTTTTCTCTTGGCGTCCTCCACCATGTGCCGGACACTCAGGGTGCCATCCGCACTCTCGCCACTAAACTCAGCTCGGGTGGGGTGCTTTTACTTTACCTGTATTATGCCTTCGATCATCGGCCAGGCTGGTTCAAGGCGCTGTGGAGAGTCACCGACTGGTGCCGTCGCCTGGTTAGCAGGCTGCCATTTCCATTGCGCTATGCGTTCTCCCAGGTAGTTGCTGTATGCGTGTATTGGCCCCTGGCTCGCATCGCCAAGTATCTTCCGGTTCCCGAGTCCTGGCCGCTCAAGTTCTATGCCGACCGCAGCTTTTACTTCATGAAGACCGATGCATTAGACCGCTTCGGAACAAAACTGGAAAAGCGGTTCACACGAATGCAGATCTCTCAGATGTTGGAATCCGCCGGACTTGTCGATATCCGTTTCTCGGATTCAACCCCCTACTGGGTATGCGCTGCGAAGAAGCCTTAGTCTGAGTTTCGCGCGCGCGCTCCGAGTGTGCTTACCCTGGGGAACAAGTCGGTTCGCTCAGAGCTTGCGCACACGCGCGAGTTGTTCCTGATAGAGATCTTCATAGCGACGGACCACAACCGGCAGAGAAAATTCGGTTTCGATTCGCCGCCTTCCCAGGTCTCCGAGTTCACGCCGGCGCTCGGGCCCAGCCTCAATCAGTTGGGCCATGGCGTATGCGAACGCTTCAGGGTTGCGAGGCGGCACAATCATGCCAGCCTCAGCAACGACGTAGGCACTATCACCAATGTCTGTTGCCACACAAGGGATACCGCAAGCCATGGCTTCGCCGATGGCGTTAGAAAAACCTTCACCCCAGAACGAGGCGGAACAGGCTACGTCCAGAGCGGCGGTGAGACGCAGTGTGTCCAGCCGCTGGCCCAGCAGAAACACTCTGCCCTGAAGGTGTTGCTCAGCAATCATTGCCAGCAGCGCCGGGTCTTCTTGCGTCACACCGCGTCCAATCAAGACGAAGCGAGCCAGAGGATACCGCGAAGCAAGCATTCCGGCAGCTCTCAGGAAACCCAAGTGGTCTTTCATGGGATGATAGCGCGCGATTAATCCGATCAGCACGCTGCCGTCAGAAACTCCCAGTTCAGCACGGACTTCCTGTCGAGCACGCTGGTCGGGACGAAACATCTGGCAATCAAACCCATTCGGGATAACGACTCGTCTGGCAGCGTTGTAACCGATGGCCTCGTGCTGCTTCGCCCCGACCTGGCTGTTATAGATAATTGCTGCAGGGCGACTTGAGAGCCTGGCCCCCAACCGGATCAGGCAAGAGGTTCGCCACGGTAGATCCCCAAGGGAATAGAGAGACATCCGGACATTCCAAAGCACAGGCGCGTACTCTCGCGCAAAAGCGCCGGCAAGGCTAGCCATAAGGTTGCCATGTGGCATCCAGCCCTGAATGAGCTGTGGGCGAACGCTTCGCGTAATACGCCTGAGGGCGAGGGCAGCAGCCGGATTTGGCAGCGCGCCCCGCAGGCCGAGGCTGTAGATCGGGACCCCAAGGGCTGCGATCCGCGGGCCCAGCTCTCCTTCCCGTGCCAGCGATACAACGGCGGCTTCATAACCTGCGCTTCTGGCTGACAAAAGCTTGAACAACATCGTCTCCGCACCGTGAGCTTCGAGTCCGGTTATTACGTGGAGGATGCGCATTGAAAGGGAAGGTTCTGCTTATGATGCCAGGAGCCGGCTATATTCACCTACCACCTGCTTCACATCAAACATCTTGAGGCACGAAGGTGAAGGATTCATTGGCCCAGTGCTGGTCGAGGCCGGCCTGCATGCTCCGGCAACAGCCTCCGCCAGGGCGGAGACATTCTCTGGGGGCACCAGAATCAGTCTCTGATCGCAGTCCTGAATCTCACGCATTGCCCCTGGGCAATCAGCCGCCACAACCGATTTTCCCAACGCCAGCGCTTCGAGCAGAACATTCGGTGTTCCTTCGTAGCGGGACGGAAGAACAAAGAGATCGGCATACCTGAGGTAAGCCCATGGGTTCTTTTGGAAACCCAGGAAACGGACCGCCTCAGTTAATCCAAGCCTCTGTGTCTGTTCCATCAACTGCCGTTGGAGATGTCCCTGACCCAGAACGGTCAGCCTGGCGCCGGGAACACGCTTAAGGATGCTGGGCATGGCATCAATGAGAATATCGAAGCCTTTCTGTCTCGTCAGGCGCCCTATGGCTACCAAATGAGGTCCCGGACCGGAGTAAGGGTTTTCTTCCAGCCCTCCCAGCTCGCGGACGCGCTCAATCTCTACGGGATTATAAATTCGCACGAGTTTTTCCCTTGGTATTGCGAAATGATCGACCATGTCATCCACCATCGAATCGGTCAGGCAGAGTACCTTGTCGGCCCGTTTATAGAGACGCTTGTAAAGCCACGTCCACAACCGTGGGTGCTTCACCTCATCTTCAAGACTCCTGCTGGCGACCGCCGCCTCGCGGACAATGAGTCTGGCGCTGCGCGGAAGGAAAGGCTTGGCCATACCCAGCACCAGATTCAGATGTCCGAGTGTGGAGAGCACCGAATGTGGCCGTACCTTCCAGATCAGTCTGACGATGCTGGGAAGGGCGTACCGGGCGCGGGAGATGTTAAGGCCATGCAGGACCACATCCTGGGGAATGTCCTCTAGATAGACGCCTTCCGTCTCCAGGAGCCCCAGATGAGGCTCGAAAACCTCGCGGTCGAGGTAACGAAGCAGGATGGAGAAGACGCGTTCCGCACCGCCTCCCGTCAGGGACGGCAAGAGGAATAGAACCTTCTTGCGGCTAGAGGCCATAAGTGTTTGAGATGCGAGAAGAGCATATCCATTATAAGACCCAACGAACCTGAGCAAAGCAGGTGAAGAAGAGAAGAGTGCTCGGCCGACAAAGTTCTCTAGCGGCCTGACGGTTCGGCTGACTTGACTCCTGTTGCCTGGCCAATAACTCTGTCCGCAGGAAGCTGGAATGAGCAAAGGATTACCTGCTCGACATCTTTTCGTGGTTAGACTCGGGGTTAGCTTTTGCCCTGCTGATATAAAATACGTAGCATGATTGTTGCCGCCAAGCGCTTGGTCACTGCCATGGGTCTCAAGCCCGTGGCCGTCAAGGTCTGGCGCGGCACCATCAAATCAATTGCCGCCATCCAGCGATTTCACGTCGTCACCAGAAAGCACATCCGCTATCGATTGGATCTTACCGAAGTCATTGACGTATCCATATTTTCCACGGGTGAGTGGGAATCCGAGACTTGCCAATTTCTGAGGAAGGAATTGTGCCCTGGGCATACGGTGCTGGAGGTTGGAGCCAACATCGGAGCGCACACGCTGCCTATGGCGAAACTCTGCGCGCCTGGCCACGTGTTCGCCTTCGAGCCTACTGAATACGCTTGCGGCAAGCTGCGGCAGAATCTAGCCCTCAACCCAGAGATTTCCAACGTAACTCTGATCCAGACCATGGTGAGCAATCACGACCACGCCTTGCCCAAAGATGACATTTCGGGCAGCTTTCCCTTGTTTCATGATGCATCGAAAGGCGAAACCGCAAAACCTGGTTGTCTGAGCCTTGACGAGTTTGCCCAATCAGCCAAACTTACGAGTGTACACCTGTTGAAAATCGATGTGGATGGATACGATTACAAAGTCCTTCAAGGGGCAACTCGGATTCTGCGAGAGCACAAGCCTGTAGTGCTCATTGAGCTCTACTCACCCAGCCTCGCCGCGCTTGGGGATTCAGTCAGCGACATCCACACGCTGCTCGAAGAAAACGGGTACCGGTTGGAACGGATGCTGACGCATAACGCTGTCTTCCGGGCGTGCGATTAGTTGTGGACTGTTTCGCATTCCATCGTCGTGAACTGGCCGGTGCGGCAGTGGGTGCGGTCGTTGGGTGGAATCCCACGGGGGCCGTCTGTTAGTCCGGATTAAGAGGGCATTTCGTGTAAGCGAGCGTTACAACTCGAATCTACCGGCGCCGCGCGCGGATAGAGGCGTTTTTTATCTTAGACCAACACCGCATCGGCGAGTATGCGCGCTCAGATTGCAGAGCAGATACGATTCATGAAGTTACTTTCTGCATACCACGACTCTCATGCGGCAGTTGCGATACAACCAGACCACGGCGGGAAACCTTCTTGCTAAGGGCCACAGGTGCGCGGCACGTTTATGGTTGTTCTTGATGAGTAGATCTTCCCGAAATTCGACGTGAGGAAAGTGGGACTCGAAATACCGGCGTACCTCTTTGGTGCTTGGATAATTGGTATGATCCCGCAAGTACGCGACATTGTATCGATAGACTTCTTTGGCAGTCATCCCGGCTTGCTCTTCACTGCGAATGCCAAAATGTGCCCACATCCAAAGCCAGGGGCGAGGCCGGAAAAACGACCCCAAAGGCACTAGGACGTGGGGCTCGGCCAGCCAGTAACGCGCCGGGAATAGGTGCATCGTGATTCCTCCAGGCTTCAGAACCCGATGAACCTCCCGGATCGCTGTGTCGTAATCCTTGACGTGCTCGAAAACTTGCTCCGAGATGACCAGATCGAAGTAGTCGTCGTCGAAGGGAATTCGACCGTTCTCCATCATGCGCAAGTTCTCGCTCGGAATCTTAGCCGGAATAATGTCGCAACCAACAACATTGTGGCCCAGGTGTCGAAGCCAGTTAACGGCGCGCCCTTGACCACAGCCGAAGTCCAGGACGCGATGGGTACCATTCAAACTGAATCCGAGATCACCAAGGATTCTCATTTGCGCGCCAACGACAAGTTGAGTGGGTAGATCCATGAAATCAGTGATACCTTATGATCATTGCCGTTTCATTCCCTGTCGGCGCAGGCAAGGCAACCAGCGCCTTTCACCGCATCCAACGCGAATCCAGTGCAACGCGTATGGCAGCGGCGAAAAATCGCACCATTGAGGGGAGCCTCGCGCTCCTGGCAGCCAATAGTCGATTATCGTTGACCTGACCGGGCTCCGTCTACACCCGGCGTATTCCTGCAGGTGTGGCTAAAAGCTTGGGCTGGGCGCATGCGCCCAGCCCATGAAAGATTTCACGCTGGATAACCGGCTAGAATTGGGCGGCAGTCGTGATAGCTCCTCCGGCTATACAAGCGGTGGCGCCAGGACCCACCAATCGATTGTTTCCAAATGTGGCGAACCCGTTGGATCCCGCCGCGTTGTTAAGACTGCAGGCGGAGTTATATGCGACATTGGTGAAGGCAACGTTGGCGCCACCCCCATTGAGGGAGCTTATTCCGCTCACGTTGTAATTCACGTTGGAAAAAGAGACAGTCACCTGGGCCTGTGTAGCACCAGCCACTATGCCACTCGCGCCAGCAGCTGAAACAGTCGAGTGTTCTACGACGATACGGCTGTTTGCGCCTGCTTCGATGCCATTGTTCGCCAAAACCATTATGTGGGAGTCGTCAACTGAAACCTTGAGTGTCCCACTCGATGTTGAAGCAAAGATTCCGTCACCCTGACCGGTCGTGCAACTGGCGGGGTTGCAAGAACCTATGTTTTTGATAATGGTGTTGACGACGTGCAGGGTTGCGGTGGCAGACAGAGTAGCCGTGATTCCAGCGGTGTTGAAGCCGAAGATAACGCAATTCTCAATGTTGAGATCCTTGCCGGAAATGAAGCTGATGCCGGACAGTCCGGCATTGCCTGAATTAGTGCCGTTCCCCAAGAGACCATCGAGTCTGAGGTTGCGAAGGATGACGACGTCGTTGGCCCCAGCTGCGACCGTTATTCCATTGGTTCCAGCGACAAGAACCGACGCTACCTGACCTCCACCACCGTCAAGCGTAATGGATTTGGTAATAGTAAGCGCGCCGAAACCGCCTGGATCCAACGCATCAATCTCGCCGCCGGGGGCCGTTTTGGAAATCGCCCCAGCCCAGGTCTTGCATGGAGCAGTGCGGCTACAGGGGTTGGCATCGTCGCCTACTCCGGACACCCAGGTACGGGTCGCCTGGGCGGTCATGAGCGTGGCGCCTAACAAAACAACTGCAAAAATCGCAGAAACATTGATTTTGCGCATTCAGATTCTCCTCTTCTCTGATTTTGTTAAATCATGCCAGTCTTGCCCGGGAGATTTCTACTGGTCTCAGGGCAAATGTGGACTTCTTAATTTTGTGGGGGATAGCGTTTGTCAGAGTACCACAAAGCCACTCTCCTTTCCACTGATAATTGAGAACGTTGACGGAGGGCAAAACCCTAACTAGAGTGACCGGATTCCCGGTCCAGTGGTTCAAACTTGGGCGGCGAGTTCGACTGGCATGCTTCGATTGAAAGAAAATCCCTGCCCTGATGTTATATTTCAATACGAATCTTGCTGCATCTTGGATCAAGCCCCTTGAGTTTGGCCGATGAACCTCACAGCAACGATTACCTTTCACAGGCATGACTAAATGGATCCGGCGAGCTTTCAACGTGGTGACGGGCCGCGCACGGTACGACTGGCGATTTTTCGCATTGGTCAAGTTCGGCCGCTGGCTCATGCCCCAATACCGATTTCAGTGGCCGCAAATCGCCTGGTGGTACGACCCGGAATTCAATGAGTACCTGGAGCGGTTTGGCGAACTGCGCGGAACAAATTCGGACCGCCGCTGGACCGTCCGCGAGTTGACCAAGCTGGCCAAGGACGTGCCCGGCGATACCGCCGAATGCGGTGTTCTGGCCGGCTCCAGTTCATACTTAATCTGCCGCGCTTTCAGTGACCGAAGTCACTTTATGTTCGATTCCTTTGAAGGGCTTTCGCAGCCGGGCACCGCCGACGGTAACCTCTGGCGTGATCGAGAGCTCTCCTGCAACCTGGAAGCAGCTAAAGCAAACCTGAAGGAATGCCCCAATGCCAGCTTCCACAAGGGCTGGATACCCGAGCGTTTTCAGGACGTGGAGTCACGAAAGTTCTGCTTTGTTCACGTTGATGTGCAACTCTATGAGCCTACGCGCGATAGTCTTGAGTTTTTTTATCCGCGGATGAACCCCGGCGGCATCATTCTCTTCGACGATTATGGATTTACCACCTGCCCCGGCGCTAAGCGGGCCATCGACGAGTTCATGACCGGGAAGCCGGAGCCGTTGATTGGGCTCTCCTGCGGCAGCATGTTTCTGGTCAAGGGAGGCTGTTCCCGCGAAGGCAGGGTCTAACGAACCGCCAGCAAATTGCAAAACGGGGGGATTTCGTCAGGCGACCTCATCTGACCGGATTCAAGCACTCTTACCGAACGGAAGTTAGCCCGCAGGAAGGCCAGGAGAGACTCGCAATTGCCGAATCTCTCCGCATATTCGACGAGCAGCTTGATGCTGCGCGATCGCTCCAAGGTACGTTGCATGCCCATGAGCGCCATGAATTCGGCCCCCTCAATGTCTATTTTGCAAATGTCAATGGGGGGCAGATTGAGTGAATCGATAGTTCTTCCCTCTATCATCCCTGATGGCTTGCCCATCTGAATGATATTTGATTCACCCATGTTGAAAGGATGCCGGCAAAGAAGAACAGCTTTCTCACGCTCCGTTGCAGCCATTTCGAAGATGGTCACGCGATCACTGAACCCATTGATCTCTACGTGGTGACGAAGCATCGCAACATTCAAGGGGTCGGCTTCCACGGAAAACACGCGTGCTCCTCGTTTTGCTGCAAGCAGAGTATAGAAGCCGATGTTGGCCCCGATATCAAGGACAGTGCAACCCGGTTTGATGGAAGCGCAAAAGACTTCCCGCTCTTCCTTCTCGTACAGGTCCGGAAAATGCCAAAGGCTGATGCCCACAGCTCCTCGAACATCGACATCGAGAATCATGTCACCGTCAAAATCCCCAATCCCGGCGAGGAAATCCCTGGGAATAATCCTGCGATATAGCCAGAGCAACTGCGGGTAGCCTTTCCAGAATGGCGAATATCTAGTTATTCTCCCAATTCTGAGAAAAAGCAAAAGCACTGCCCGGAGCAACCGAGATTCATGCGAAATCATTGATGCTATTCCAGTGCCTTCATGAGTGCCAGTTGCTTGTGGTCTTTACTTTGGGCGACCAAGCGGCTAATAAAAATCTATCATTTCTTCTTAAAAACGAATTCGTTATTTCCAGCGCGGCCACCTACGGTCGTAAGCTTTACAAGATCGAATCCCCTAGCAAAAAAGAAATCAAAAATATGCTCTGGCTTCGCGACTTCAAAAGGGTAGCCGCCCAGCCAGTCCAGCAGGTCGGTATAGTACGACATTCCCCGTGACTGCTTATACTCTCGATAGCGCTTTAATGGATTCCTGCGCAGCACCAATAAATCCTTGACCATGCATCCCAGGGTAAAGGATGATCCTAGAATCACAATAATGGGCAGACGCCAGCCTCTGCTCCGGCTGTAAAGGCGCTTCACTCTGGTCCAAAAGTGGGAGATCCGGCCCTGGTCATTGTAAAGCGCAACAAAAAGCTTGCCGTGCGGGGCTACGCGCGGAACGACGTTCTCCAGCGCCTGCCACATATCGCCGGTATGGTGAAGCACACCCCAGGAATAGACCACATCGAACTGACCGAGCCGGCCGAGATAACCGGGATCGAGGACGCTTCCCTGCTCGATGGTCCAATTCACGGCCTGCGGGAAATAGCGTTGCTTAAGTTCCTGCGCACAGGCGACACTCTGCAGATCATAATCGAAGGAGTGGACTCGATTCGCGTCCAACCGCATAGCGGCCAGCGAGAAAAGACCGCTGCCGTTTCCGATGTCGAGGAATGACTTGCCCTTAAGGTCCTTTAACCCCAACATCTCGCACAGTGATTTTTCGGCTTCCGCAATGCGATCGTCGTTCAGGTATCGCAGGAAGCGCTGCCAGTTCCTGCCAAAGGCAAAACGGGCCTCTGGCTGATTCAGCCTTGATTCTTGCTCAATTGCAACCGGAGTCGTTGGCACCATCACACCTTGAGTTCTTTGAAATGAAAATCTCCGCGCCAGCGGGACCACCATCCGTGTAGCTGTTTCCTTATTGCGCATTCCTCTCCACGCCCACCACATTCAATGCCGTGAATCGCTCTCCCGCAAGGAGCCGGATCGACCAGGTGCTCAGGAACAAGAAAGACACCATAAGCACAATGGAGGTTGATAGGGCGATGCCGGCAATCCCTAATACCTTCATCAATACGACGTTCAATACAATATCGAGAACCAGATTGATCACTGCGCCATACATCACCAAATCGTTGCGCCTGATGGCGGAAAGAAACCTGACAAAAAGTATACTGCAGATGTAAAACGGAATCTGGATGGCATAGCAAATCTGGATCCAGCTCACCAAATCTGTGTCGGCGCTGGTAAACGCGCCCCGCTGGAACAACAATCTCACCAGCGGTTTGGAGAACACCATGAGCAAAGCGGTGGACGGCACAGTAACCAACGCCAACAGGGTGGAATACCGCTTCAACGTATGGCGGCACCCATTCCAGTCATTCTCGGCAGCCATTTTGGAAAAATAGGGCAACACTGCTGTACTCATGGCTACGGCCCCCACGGCCAGAAAGCCAGTGACGATCTTGTTGCCATAACTTAAAGCGGCCACACTGCCGCCCGTCAACATCGCCGCCATGGATTGGTCCACAACGCCAGTCCCGCACATCAGGAAAGACCCGGCCAGCATAGGCGCGCACTGGCTCAATACGCTACGCAAGTTTGCATCGAGGCCATTCCAGAGGATGGTTGGTTGGAGGCCGTGAGATTTCAACGCTCGCAACACAAGGACCGCTTCAAGGAAGCTGCCCAGCACCACGCCAGCGGCCAGTGAAAAGGCGCCCCATCTTTCAGGACCGAGTTCCAGGAATCCAATGATCACCAGGGGCGTGACGAGAGGCGTGGCAGCCGCAAGCGCAAATCTTTCACCGGCATTCAGGACGGCCGAGACAAACGCGGCGCCGCCACCGAAGAGAACAAACGGAAGAAGCAGGTAAAGAAGTTCACGAGTAAGGCGCAGCTTGGCGGCTGAAAAGCTCGATCCCAGGTAAGGCAGATAATAGGGCGCAAGGAGAGCGAGCAGAATGACAACCGGCACCAGCACCATGGCGGTCAAAAACATCATGCTGGAAAACAGCTTTTGCGCCGAATCCAGCCCCTCCTTCTGACGGACCTTCACGAATACCGGAACGAACGCAACTACCAGAGCGCCCATGGCCAGACTCATCGCAAAGGAAGGTACCAAGTAGGCGATGAGGAAGGCATCGAGCGAATCACTGCGCCCGAAATACCGAGCGACCAGCAGGTCTTTCACCGCAGTGCCGACTTTTGCCAATACAGTCAGGGCTCCTACGATCACGGCTGCCCGAAAAATCCGCCGGTTGGTGGAGTCGGGCCAGGTACCTGGGCGAAAGAAGAGTTTCATTGGCCTGCCTCAAGCCCGGCGTGAACGCGGCGGAGTCGCGAAACCACAAAATGGAGGGCCATGAATAACGTGGGGATCGAATGCTTCATCTAGTAGGAATGGGACTGGCCTTCGTTGAGATGGCGAGGCCAGCCAGGTGACATTGAAGATCTTTGTTCGCCCGGAGGCTTGAGGCCCAGTCCAGGAATTTCTTCAGATTCGATTCCCCGTCGTAATCTCTTTGCACTCGCGCGAAACCCGCTCGGGCAATTCTTTCCCGTTCTTCATGGTGCTGCACGTAGTACTCAATCTTCTCCATCGCATCCTCGATGGAATCATAGAACACAGCTTCCTTGCCAGGCTCGAAGATCTGCTCCTGCGCATTGAGTCCCGCCTTGTCGCAAAGCAGCATCATGCCATGCGCCGGCGCCTCATACATACGCATGTTTCCGGTTTCCCCGGGGACCTGCGAGAGATGCATGTTAAATCCAATCTTGGTGCGATAATAAAGCCTGGTTCTCGCCTCATGTGAAAGAGACGGGACCCTGCCCCACAAGGGCGCCCTCCCCAGCAGGCAGCGAGCCAGCCCTACGTAGCCTGCCAGGGGCCATCTGCCATAGATCTGCATGCGGGCGCCAAAGCGCTTTCTGAGCTGAATGAGGCGGTCCACCTTCGGATCGTAGAACCCCCCGACATAGATGACATCGAGGTCCCTATTGCGGAAAAAACCATCTCCCTGCCGGACAGCCTCTCCCCGTGGAATGGTGAGGGGCCAGAAACCGCCCGGTTCAGCCCCGTTGTTCATGGGCGGAACAAGCGGCCACCAATAGCTCTGCTGGCATCCCCACCGCTCCAGCGCATCTTTGAACAGGACGCGATTGTTGTAGCTGGGAGTGATATAGAAGGCGCCATCCACGGCCCACAAATAAGGGATCCCTCTTATGTAGGTCGAAGTCGGTTCGTCGACAAATCCCAGCACCTTAATTGGCTTTTTGAAATCGTTGTACAAAATCTCCGGATGAATCGGGTTGTAGGTGGACAGAATGAGCAGATCAGCGTCATTGAACTTCTCAATAAAATCGTGCACAAAGCGCATGTATGAAGGGTCTCTCTCCCGATACATCCGATCAATCCATTTTGCTTCGTACAATCTGTGAAGCAACAGACGCCGCCTCCACGATGAACCAGCGCCTGGGAAGTAAGGCACTGGATCAAGCGAATCGATGGAATAACCGTGGAAGTTCTCCATCCGGGGAAAGTGAAAGATGCCAACTTTCTTCATAAACGCAATTGGGGCCCTTTCCGACAACAGGCTTGCGGCTTTCGTGCGATCATCCACTCCACTGGGTTACCCGGTGCAATATCAGATGATGGACAGGAGCCCGGAGTCCAAAGGTGCGGCGGCCTCGCACCGCCACATGCATGAACCCCGGAATACACTGCTTCCGCAAACCAGATGTAAATCTCATTGCTTGATGGCTTCGGCCTCCTGGAACCATTCATATACCTCTCGAATTCCGTCCGGCAAAGGGATCCTGGGCTCCCATCCCAGGCGTCTCATCTTTGCGATGTCCAGTAATTTACGAGGAGTCCCATCCGGCTTCGAGCTGTCCCATTGAACGTGCCCATGATAGCCAACGATATCGCCCACCAATCGCGCGAGCTCCTCTATACTCAAATCCTGCCCACAACCGATGTTCACGAGTGGCGGAGAATCATCCTGGAATAACCATCCCAGACGATCTTCGGGCATGGACACAAGGTGCACACAAGCATCCGCCAGGTCATCCACGTGCAGGAATTCACGTCTGGGCGCTCCGGTTCCCCACAAGACGACGGGCCCCTTATCGATCTTTGCCTGGTGAAACTTGCGGATCATGGCCGGCAGCACATGAGAGGTGTTAGGGTCAAAATTGTCCCCCCGGCCATAGAGGTTCGTGGGCATAGCGCAAAGATAGCGGGTGCCATATTGGCGGTTATAGGCGTGGCACATCTCCACGCCGGCGATTTTTGCCACAGCGTAGGCCGAATTTGTCTTTTCCAGCGGGCCGGTCATGAAGTACTCTTCACGAATCGGCTGCGGGCAATCGCGGGGATAGATGCAGGAAGAGCCTAGAAACAACAGGTGTTCGACCCCGTGGCTGTAGGCTTCATGGATGACATTGGTCTGAATGAGCAGATTCTCCCGGATAAACTCCGCGGAATAAATCGAATTGGCCAAGATTCCGCCGACCCGGGCCGCCGCCAGCACCACGGATTGGGGCCTTTCCCGGCCAAAGAACTCCGTCACCGCCTTCTGGTTGCTCAGATCCAGGTCGGAGTGTAAGCGGGTTACCAGGTTATCGAATCCTGCCGACTGGAGACGGCGAAAAATCGCTGAGCCAACCAAACCGCCGTGGCCGGCGACAAAAATTTTGCCGCTCTTATTCATGACGATTCAATACAGGCAGACCTTCATTCCGGCACACGGCCTCATACCTGGCCAACGCCAATTCTTTCTCCACCATCTCAGCAACGAGTTCCGCAAAACCGGTGCGCGGCATCCACCCCAGTTTCTCCCGCGCCTTGGCGGCATCGCCCAATAACGCATCAACCTCTGCAGGTCGAAAGTAGCGCGGGTCAATGGCGACAATGCGAGCACCCGTCTTAGCATCGAAGCCCTCCTCGTGGAGGCCGGATCCAGCCCAGCGGACGGTAATCCCTAATTCCCGGGCCGCGGCATCGACAAACTCCCGCACTGAATGCTGCTCCCCGGTAGCAATGACAAAGTCTTGCGGCTGATCTTGTTGCAGGATCAGCCACATTGCCTCCACATAATCCCGCGCATGGCCCCAGTCGCGCTTGGCATTCAGATTTCCCAGGTAGAGACAATCCTGCAACCCCAAATGAATACGGGTCAGTCCGCGGACGATTTTTCGGGTGACGAACGTCTCTCCTCGAACCGGGCTTTCATGATTGAAAAGGATGCCGTTGCAGGCGAATATCCCGTAGGCTTCGCGGTAATTGACGGTGATCCAGTGGGCATACAATTTCGCCACACCGTAAGGCGACCGGGGATAAAAAGGCGTGCTTTCACGCTGCGGCGTCTCCCGCACCAAGCCGTATAGCTCGGAGGTCGAGGCCTGGTAAAAGCGGCTTTTCCTTTCCAAACCCAGTATGCGGATGGCTTCCAGGATTCGCAGCGGGCCGAGCGCGTCCGACTGTGCCGTGTACTCGGGTTCCTCAAAGGACACAGCCACGTGGCTTTGGGCAGCCAAATTGTAGATTTCCTGCGGCTGGACTTTTTGCATGGTGGAGAGGAGGCTGCTGGAATCCGTCATGTCTCCATAGTGCAGGAAGAAACGGACGCCTTCGGAGTGAAGATCGCGAATCAGATGGTCAATCCTCTGGGTGTTGAAGGACGAAGCCCGGCGCTTGATTCCATGCACCTCGTAACCTTTTCCCAAAAGGAATTCAGCGAGGTATGAGCCATCCTGCCCGGTCACTCCCGTAATCAACGCTCGCTTGGGAACCATATGATTGTTCATCGTCCTATGGTAAACGCCTGCCCGTTTAAGTCGTCGTATTCCAACCCGCAGCACTTGCCGTATGCCAGGGAACAGTCTAACAGCCCCCTGAAATAGCTTTTCAGGGCTTGGCAAGATGAAAGCATCCGTACGCAAAGGGCATCCCCGCCCCCTGGTATTGATGACGATCCAGCATGCCGTTCTCTGTTGCATAGCATTCCTCCACCAAAGAGAGAGCGCGGAACTTGCTGATGAAATCATCGGGATTGAATATACGATGAGCATTAAAATAGGTGCTTGGCTGCTTTTGCGTCGGAGTGGCCATGTACAGCGCTCCACCAGGTCTCAATACCCGCATCAATTCCTCGCACGCGCGGTCCGTCCCGCGAGGGTCTAATGGATCCCCATACCGGCCCAGCCCGACATGTTCCACCACGTTGAGGCTGGAGAGGGACTCGACAGAATTGGATTCGAAGGGCAGATTCAGCAAAGTCCCCGGCCGGAAAGTAAGCCCAGGCAAGTGGATGCTCAGCGGCCGGACGTCTACTGCAATCACCTCCGAGTATTGCGCTATGACCGCCATTGCCAAAAGAGTTGAACCGACATCAACATGTACCTTGGGCTTTGAAGTCGCTATTTTGCGCGCACACCACGTATCTTGATAAAGATATCCATCCACCTTGCCGGCCTGCGCATCCCGGTCCACGAGCCAGGGATAAAAATCGCGAAATGCCAGCCGCTCGCCTGTATTTTGCTGCCGCACCATGTCTCGATACCTGAAGAATTCTCGTAGAACCGTGACATACCGGCCCATACCAACCAGAGGTTTGCCTTTGTACGCCGCAAATGCCAGCGGAAAAATCAGACCCTCTTTCAAAAACCTCTTGAGCACTCAATTCCTCCTGGTCTCGCCCTTGATCTGGGAAGACCGTACACCTCTTACAGCGGTTCAAGTTCTATCGGTGAGCCGAATTCCCGCTCTACTTTGCGGGAAGACATCTACAGCGCCGCTCGTAGTCCCGGTCGGAAATAACCTGGCAGTTGGAAGCAAGGCCGGGCAGCTGAAACCTTAGTCTCATCGAGACTTGGCCAGATCTGCCTGGACCGCACTCCCGATGAGGTTCTTGAATTGCGCCCATTGCACCGGCAATGAATAAACCAACCAGGCCACAGCGATAACTTTGACCAGGAGATATGCGTTGGAGACAAAATACTCGGTGAACGGGCTGAACACAATGTTACGGAGCAGGATGCCATATAACAGAATGGAAATCATGCGCCCCTGCAGCGCTCTCTTATAGACCAAAGTCGCCAGCAGGCCAAGGCCTCCAACCCAAAGGATCGCCCCGGCATATCCCCAATCCAGATACTCCCCATATACGGTGTATACGTTGTTCGTCGCAAACTGCGGACCAACTGTAACAAAGTCGGAGACCTCGGGAATCTCTACCTGGGTGCCCAGACGCCTGATAATGCGTAGATACCAAACATAAATAGGATTAGGTTGCGGAACTATGTTCGGTTCCCTTACCATGCGATCAAAACCCACCATTCCACCTGAAGAATAGAGAGCAAACTGGCGAAGAATGGGTCCCGCCTGTTCCTGCAGGGAGCCGTTAAGATGAACATACAACTCAATCACGACGATGGCAATTACCATGACCAGGACCATTACCAAGGCCACCTTCCAGCGAATGCGGCGGTTCTTAATCCAGTCGATGCCAAGCAGGCCAACCACCAGCGTCAAAGGCCCGACCTTTTGCCCCATGATGCCACCCATGAACAAGGCCAACACCACGGCAAACACTGCGCGCTTAGGATGACGCTCCTTTTCCCAGAACGCTATCATCGCCACAATGACGGAAATCTCGACCATGGTTGCAAAGAAGGTAAAGGCCGGACTCTTGCCCATCAGCTCCATGGTGCGCACGCGGGCCAGGGCGAGGAACGCCGCCGTTCCTCCACCCGCGGAAACCACTCCTGAAAGCCACCGATAATAGAGCGGAGCGCCGAGGGCCAGCAAAACAACCAAGATAGTGATAATGCGATTGGATGCTTCACGCAAAACAGGTTTTGGCGGAGGAATCCGCTCCTTAAACAGCACGGCGACCCAGCAGCCCAGGGAAAAGACGAATGCACCACAGATGAAAATAAACAATGTCTCGGGCAGCATAGGGTAGAAGTAATCGCCCGCAACCCACACCAAAAAGAGATCAAACGCCCATATTCCGCAGAACACGACAGGCGGATAAAGAAGGGCCTTCCCGCCGATCCTGTAGTTGAAAAAGGCCAGCAGAGAGAGGACCAGGATTGTGAGCCAGAGCATAATTACCCAGCCACCCTCGCATGTGGCGGATTAGGAGCCACGCGGTTGATGGCCGGGGCGCCTATAGAAGACACAGCGGTTACTGTGTCCGCGGTTCGTTCATGCACGGTAAGCACCAGATCAGGCCCCCAGATCCGGCGATCTGCGCTTGCGGAGCAGATAGAACTTCAAAAGTTGCAATCGCGTCAGGTACTGAGGATCTTCTCTGGCGTGCTCCATCGCTTCCTTCAAATAGACCCACAGAATCGCGATGAGGAGGGCTAGAAAGGTAACGGAAAGTACGATGATGGCGCGCTTGGGGCTTGATTTCCTCTCCGGGGGAAGAGCCGGGTCCAAGACTTGAATGAGAGAGGCATCTTTGCCTTCATCAATACGCGCGATCTCGTATTGCTTGAGCATCAACTGTAACATCGCCTCGCGGTATTTGACCTCACGGTATTTGCGCACGTATTGCAGAGCTTTGGCAGGTACCTTTTCCAGTGCGATATCCCCGATTGGACGGCCACCCTGGCCCTGCTCGTAGCGAGCGACCTGGGCCTGCAGTGCAGCCAGTTCGTGCTCGGTGCGCACCAGGTCCGGATTTTCAGCTGTGGCGAAAGAACGCATGGCCTGTAGTTCAACTTCCTTCGCAGTGACCTGGGCCTTCAAGTCAGCGTAGGCCTCCAGCATCACCCTGGTTTGGCTGTCCGGTTGAAACACGCCGGTGGTCTCCTCCGTCTGCTTCAAGGCCTGTTCTGCCTCAGCCAATTGGTCATTGGCAACTTTGGCCTCGCGCTCAAAAAAAACTCTGCGCTTGCTCGCATCGGTGACTGCCAGTTTCTTGGTAAGCTTCTCCAATTCGTCAATATAGGCGCTTGAAATTTCTGCGGCGCGGCCCGGATCGTGGTCCTCAACTGCAACCGAAATCACTCCCTCTTTGCTGGATTCAATCAGGCTCAGGTCCTCAAGCTTGTGGCGGGCATCCACGTTCAGCTTCTTGCCATAGAGGCTCTTCAGGTCAAAGCGCTTTACCAGGTCATCCTCGAGTGCAGTGCTCTTCAGCATAGCGACATAAAGATCGCTGGGATTTTTCAGCAGGTCCTTGCCGGTGGCCGCGCTCAACAACCCGCCGATCGGACCCAGGTCGCCGAGCATCGCTGAAGCTATGGACTGGCCCTGCTGCGGCGGCAGGATCTTAGTGGTTGCGGTGAAGTACGGCGGAAGCAGCAGGGACACAACTACCGAGAGCACAGTCGCGCTGAGCACAAAATACAGAATAAAAAACTTATGTTTGGCAAGGATGATGAACACTTCGAGGAAACGCCTCTTTTCCCCTTCCTCGAAGATCTGCAGCGACACTTCCTCCGGGACCTGGACCTCAAGTTGATTCTGTTCACGTGGCGTCATAAATTCAGCAAGACCTTATATTGTAAAGGTAAGCAAGCCCTTCTGAGATAGAAAGGGTCTCTAGAAGATTATCCCTCAATCACTGCTCCCCACGGTATATGAAAGTAAGGGGGACAAGCGTTCAGCCGATCTGGTGACCTCAGGAACCTTGTTCCCGGCGCAAAGAGAGCGCTTCACAGAATACCCCGATCCTCCGCACAAGGAAGTCTGGGATAAACGATAGATCGTAAAACCTTGCAAAATTCCAGTCTTGTTGTATCGATGCTGTTGTGTCAAACCTGGCATCAAGAAGCTACTGAACTCGTCGACCTCACGCCGCGCTGAAACCAATCCTGAAACATGAGCACATCCCACAGCAGATATTGCCAGTTGCGGGCGCCGGAGAGGTGCTGCTCCCATTTTTCCCGAATGGGCTGAACCTTGAACAAGCCGTGGCGACTGAGGGTTTCCGAGCAAAGCAGGTCCTCAGCCCACTCGCGCAGCGGCCCGCGCAGCCAGCTATCAATGGGGACTCCAAATCCCATCTTTGGGCGCTCAATCAATTGCGGCGGCACATATTTGTACAATACTTGCCGCAGCGCCCATTTGCTGGTCCCATTGCGGATCTTGAAGTGCAGAGGAAGTCTCCAGGCGAACTCCACCACGCGATGGTCGATCACCGGCACCCTCGCCTCCAGGCTTACGGCCATGCTGGCCCGGTCGACTTTCGTCAGAATGTCGTCCGGCAGATAGTTCACCAGATCGGTGAGCATCATCCGTTCTTCTATGTTCGGCAGCCAGGCGGAACCCTCAATGGAGTGCTTCACCGTTTCCGGTTCCTGGGAATCGCGCACAACATCGGATGGCGTCCAGTAAGACAGTGCCTGCATATAAATCGTCTGGGGGTCCTGGGCGTCCATGAATCCCGCAAGTTTGTGGGCTTTGTCTCCTACCGCTGACAATTGTTTGCCAGGTGCAATGACTGGTTTCACCCATTTGTAAATGCGGTCGATGCCGGCGGGCGGCACGGAATGAATCAATCTGGCTGCCATCTTCCGCACCGGCTTCGGAGCCCATTTCATGGAATTCCAGATGGTGGAAGTCCGGAAGTAGCGGGCATACCCGCCGAAGAGTTCGTCTCCGCCATCGCCGGAGAGACTCACGGTCACATGGTCGCGCGCCAGTTTGGAGACCAGATAGGTCGGAATTTGGGACGGGTCGGCGAATGGCTCGTCGTACATCTTCGACAGCAGAGGGATCACGTCCATCGCTTCTCGCGGAGTCACATATAACTCAGTATGGTCAGTCCCCAGGTGCGCAGCAACTCGCTTGGCGTGGGCCGCTTCGTTGTAGTCGTCTTCATGAAAGCCGATGGTAAAGGTCTTCACCGGGCGGCTGCTCTGCGCCTGCATGAGCGCCACCACCGTACTTGAGTCAACTCCACCAGACAGAAAGGCGCCCAGCGGAACATCTGCAATCATGCGCAGACCCACCGCCTGAGTGAGCTTCTCTTCAAGTTGCGCAACTACCTCCGCATCCGTCCCCTTCACCCGCGAGTCAAGGCCCGCTCTCGCCACTTCACTGCCTGACCAGAACCGCGACAGCACCGGCTGCTCCTGGGGCGAACTCAGGGCAAGAATATGCCCGGGCGGCAGCTTGTAAAGCCCCTGGTAAATGCAATGCGGTGACGGCACGTAGGCGTAACGCATATAAAGCGCCAACGAACCACGGTCCAGTCTTCTCTCGAATTTCGGGTATTCACAGATGGCTTTCAATTCCGAGGCAAATACGAAATCCCCATCAGCAAAACCGTAATACACGGGCTTGATACCCAGGCGATCGCGGCCCAGGAAAAGTTTTTGGCCCCCCCGGTCCCAAAGCGCGAAAGCGAACATACCCACGAAGCGCTGGACCGCCGGTTCGATGCCCCAGCGCTCGATTGCCTCCAGCATTACCTCGGTATCGGAATGCCCTCTCCAGTTGCGGCCTGGACCCAGCTCTTTTCTGATCTCCTCGAAGTTGTAAACCTCTCCATTGAAAATGATCGTGTAGCGCCCGGAAGCAGAGTCCATGGGCTGGTGACCTGCCGCCGATAGATCAAGGATGGAGAGCCGGCGGAAGGCCAATCCCACGCCGGTTGAATTGTCATAGCAGAATCCGGAATCGTCCGGACCCCGATGTGCCAGCGCCGTCCCCATTTCCTTGAGAACCTCTATGGGGTGTTCAATCCCGCGTTTTTTCTGCCAGAATCCGGCAATGCCGCACATGTCAGGACTGCTCCAGGCACCGGAAAAAATAGCTCCCAATCCCTCTGTGGAAAGAATACTGGGTAACTCCGGAGAATAACAAAATCCGGGTTCCATTCCAATGACTGAAAGCATTGACTGAAAGCATTGGTTGCCATCCTTGGTTACAGCGAACGGTGAAAACTCTCCGTGAGACTTTGTGCCCATCCTTCCAACGGTATTTATTTCCCAGCAGCCATCCCGTTGATCATGAATAGATTGCTTAGACTCATGCTGGGAACACTTGAGCTGAAAAAGGGCGGCACAAAAACCGAGATCGTGTTGAAGGTTCTGCTAGTGATGTAGAGATTTCCATTGCTGTCCGCGGTAAACGTGCCAAAATCGCACCCCCCCGACACACCGCCAACTGTAGCGGTAGAGCCGGGCAAGGGAAAGGCTTCAATCACTGCGGAACATGACGTGGTAAAGGTCGCAAAAAGCAGGTTGTCGGCAACCAAGGTCTTCCCGAACCCGCCATCAATGCAAGTCTGACGCGCGAAGACAGATCCCGCACCGGTATAGGGCGGAGCAAGAACGGCAATACCGCACGGCCCGACGCCCCCACCGAAACCCGAATAAAGGTTGCCGTTGCTGTCCACGCTTCCGCTGAAAGCGACAGAAAGCACCTGTGACGGCGTGCTAGCTGAGGAAAACGGGGGTGCAAAAATATTCAAGCCTCCACCGCCTGTTCCCGTGTTTTTTCCCGCAGCAAAAAGGTTACCGTTGCTATCGAAAGCAATCGGGCCGGCCGAAATAAACGCGCCATTAGGAAACACTGCGGCCGGTGTGGAGGAACTGGTAAGGGGTGGGTGATAGATCGCCAAATTACCTAGCAGGTCCGTGACCGCGAGGTTGCCGTTGGAATCCACTGCTACCTCGAAAGGGCTTAGGCCCCCAGTGCTCGGCACCGTTACTGAAGGCGTAGAGGTGCTGGTAAGCGGGAGCGTAAATTGCAGGATCTGCCCTGTGGCCGTTGTCACGTACAGGTGCTCGGCAGTGGAACCTGTCGAGTTCGAAGAACCTGCATTACCGCCGCACGCAGAAAGGCCCAGCACAAGCGCAGGCACGACGAGGAGTCCGAGAATACGCCCACGGAAAGGATGATCCCATAATGCACACCTCAACTGCTCCCCTGAGGGCAAGAGCGATAGACGAGAACATGAATCAAGCAATATTACCGAAGTATAGCAACGTTGACGTACATCACAACCCATACCCATGAATGCCGTACAGGCAGGTGTGACACAACTCTATAATTCGGCAGCGCCGTCATGGAGATCATCGGGGCTTTACAACAGATGGAAACTCAATCGCCTGAGCGAGTCAATTCGCGCTTCCCCAGAGTTAGCAAAACTCTCTCCTCTGGACTGAGCACTCGAAACCAGGCAACCAAGCTGAAAGCCATTATGCCAATACCAAGAAAGCCTGCCTTCATCACCGCGGTTGCAGGCAGCGCTGCCAGATAAAGAAGCAGGAGCCCCGCCAACATAATGGCTGCCAGCTTTATCAGGGAGAAACCCCGGTGCAGCACACGCTCCAGGAAAAAGCCAATGAGAAGGGTGTCTAAAACCAACCGCCCGGTCCACGCAATCGCAGTGCCTTCAATCCCCATGGTTCTGGTGAGCGTCCAGACAGCAATGAGGTATAAGGGCAGTTCGACCAGATGCAACTTGGCAGTGATGTCCGGCCTTCCCGCGCTCTGGACCAGAGCAAAGGGTACCTGGGCCAGTGAGTTGGCAAACACGCCTGCGGCCAGCCAGCGCAGCACCGAAGTGCTGTTTTCGGCAAAAGGCGCCCCCAGCCACAGCCGCAGGCCTTCAGGCGCCAGGGTAACCACAACCAGAGTGACAGGAAAGACGGCAAGGAAAACATATTTCAAGCTGCGGCTGAGTAAGAGTTGTGCCCGCTGCGGATCTTGAACCAGGCTCAGCGCAAAAGCTGGAAATAGCACACCGGCAGCTGCCCCGGGTATCACGGTAAGCCGGATAACCATGTCAAAGGGCGCCGTGTAGAAGGCAATCACACTAACTGAAACCATCGTTCCTATGACAAACCGATCTACATAAACCAGGATAGGGTTGATCACGTTGCTCACTGTCATCCAGCCGCCAAATACCACGACCGGCTTAACCAGAGAACGCTCCAGGACGAAGTTATGACGGAGCGCTGGCACGGCTCGAAAGCAGGCAATGAGATGGGCCACGCTACCTATGAGGCGGCCCAGAACCAAGACTAGAACTACCCAGCCGAGACTCTGGGAAAATGGCAGAACCAACAGAGGGCCGGCAAAGGAAAACACACTCATGGGTATGCGGATCAGGTTTACGACGCGGAAGCATTGCAGCCCTTCCAGGATGCCTCGTAAGCCCGAAGTAACGGTGATCAGGGGAATGGACAGTGCCAACAGGTAGAAACTGGAAAGAGTCTCCGATTGGAGCGTTGCCGGCACCTTCAGTACCCTGTAGACGAGCCAAGGGCCAATCACCAGCATGGCCAGCCCGCCCAGGGCTCCCAGGGCAAACATCAGGAGGAGAGAAGTCCAGGCTAACGCAGGAATCGCATGCTCTTCCCTGGAGCCGAGTTTGTCGGCCACAAGTTTGGTCAGCGCCCTCCCGATTCCTAAGGCGGTGTGCATAAATAAGTACTTCAACTGAAAATTACAATGTGATAGCGTTTGCGAATGGTGATGTCTGCGGCAGGCATTCGGCGGCGTTACGCGGAATTATCGCCTGTTTTGG
>Ga0070735_10000136_pt1 | contig 92527 bp, 152 predicted proteins | sample Coa_R1_FD_66443 | JGI IMG/M metagenome (GOLD analysis project Ga0070735, IMG submission 66443) | Surface soil microbial communities from Centralia Pennsylvania, which are recovering from an underground coalmine fire - Coalmine... | ecosystem: Environmental > Terrestrial > Soil > Unclassified ...
TCTCTACTCGTTCTATGGCCTTGTCCGGTTCGCCGTGGCACTCCAATACGATTCCACGGCAATCTACGAAGGCACCATAGGATTCAACGCGAAAATTAAACTTGCCATATCCCCTTGGCAATCCCATGCGTTCCTGATTTTCCCAGAGAGCCTGCGAGACGGCACACGTATTGCAGTTGTGGCCCTCCCCGCGCCTAATGCAATCGGCAGTTATTGGGATGGCAAAGAGCCGATGCGTCTTGAGCAGGGCGATTCTGGCCTTGGCCGCACTCCACATAGATCCTAACGTCTCAGTCGTTCGCCGTGGGCCTATTTCTACGCCAGCGAGTACGCCATCTCTGTACATGGCGATTCGATATTGCCAGAACTTGCGCTCGTCGCCGTATTCAATCCTGCTAGGCAGTACTTTGAATTTTATATCGTCGCCCATTGCTTCTCCTTCTGAAAGTGTCCGCGCCGTGGTCTTGGAGGACAACGGCGCGATTGGCTCGCGCTGTTTATCACGGCGCGGACTCTGTTTGATCTTCGCCGGTTACGGCATCCAACTTGCCCAGCCACACGTTGAGCGTGTCCAGAAATTCATTGAGGTCGTACTTCTGTTGCTCTTGGCCTTTGAGCGAATCAGTTAAGTCTCTCAGGAACATCGTGTCAATGCCCATGAGTTGCTTGCGCAAATCGGCATAGGTGTCAATCTGGAGCGCCTGGATACGCAGACCTAACTTGATTGCCTCAATTCCTGAGAAATGGAAGCCACGCTTGATGAACTTACGCAGACGGTACAACGAGCAAATCGGATATTCGGCTTTGATGTTGAAGACTAACCGGCGCTGGGCCAAGTGTTGGAAGAAATCTTTGCCAAAGATAAATCCGTCATTCCAATCCAATCCACCCTGGCAGATTGTGAAATCAAATCCTTCAAGGACTTCTGCTGGGGTGCGGAGAACGCACTTAATTAACTGGACGCGATGGCCATCTAAAACGACCGAACACGCGGAATCGGTATGGACTGTTTTCTCGTCTTGCGGACAGGCCAGCAATGCTTGATCGAGGACTTTCTTGTTCGGAAAGAAAAGGTCGAAGTCATTGATTCGCGCTGAAGAGAACACGCTGGTTATTGCACCGCCAGCCAAGAAAGCCCCATTGTGCTCCATGAGTGAACGGACTGTTGGCCCCATTTGATCTTTGAGAAATGATAATTCTCGGTAATAGTTCATGCAGCCTCCACATGTTTGCAATGCTTACCGCAGCATTTCTGGCAACGGCCATTAACGCACCGTGCGGCTTTCGGCGCGGGCCCTCCGCACTGGTTACAATGCCTCTCACGCAGGCAAGCTGTACAGGAAATACCATGCGGGTATGGCTTACGCTGATCCGCGCTGAGTTTCAGTAGAGCGCCAAGCGGGAATACCCATTCGTTTCTCATATACTCCCAGTCTCATAAAACTTCTGGAGAAATGGCAACAAATACCCGACCTGTTCCCGTGTTAGGTGCATCCGCGTGTTGCACTGAAAATTCTCCGGCACATTGACAGGCTTCCATCCTTCACCCGGAATCAGGGCTCTGGGGTCTGCCTTCTCGCACCCCAGCCAGATAGCATTCTCGGTTGCTAGGCTGCTGGCCTGAATAGTGCATTGGACTTGGTTGAAATCGCGGAATTTAACCAGCGCAAATCCGCGATTCGTTTTCGTGACTTCAAATTCCATTTCAGTTTTCATGAGTATGATTCTCCAGATTCCAGCCATTCTCCGCCACATCCGTAATGAGTTCCACCTTCGTTCGTGCCTGGATAGTCGCTTCTTTCGCGGCCACACGCTGAACAGCGCCAGATGATCTGCAAATCGTGTTGTCGGGCCTCATCGGAATAACGGTAATCATCGTATCCCATTACCGCCTCACTCTCTTCCGCATCGCGGCAAGGAAAACAGCGGCATCATGACGTGTGGAAAATTCAAAGGTCATACGTTCGGCGCAACCGCCTCGAATGGTGACTATGGTGTTTTTGGTCTGATATGCAGTGTGGGTTGAAACGCTCATTCTCAACGTCCTCCAAGACGATGGCTAAATAATACTCTGCCAATTGATTATGTCAACAAAAATCGGCTAAAAAATCTTCCTCTGGAATCACCGCTTTCACGGTCTCTTTCGCTTGCTTCTGCCGTGAATTCCACGCGCCTGCCGCTAATTTTGTGCATTTCTCCAATCGGCCCATCACGTCCGTTACTGGAGTGTTACCGAACTTTGCCGCGAAGGTCATCATGAGGCCGTTGAAGAACCTGAACTCTTCTCTAGTCATACGCCCTTTGATATTGTTGCACTCAGCGCATGGGACGCCTAGGTTGTCAAGGCCGGCGCTCCCGCCTCTATGGAGAGGTACGCAGTGGTCTACTGCGCAGCCTAATAGGTCTATGGGTTTGGTGCAATATTCGCAGCAGATGACTCCGAATTCACCGCCGAAAATCTTCAGCACCCATTCCCCTAATTGCTTCTGATTGAACGGCAACGGAATAGCCTGACGCCTGACTCGTCCTGCATTGCGACCTGACTTCCATTTCTTCTCAGACGTTCGCCGGCGCATCCCGCTGTAGATGTTGGCTACTCGCTTTTCGAATTGTTCACTTGGCATCTTCTTTTGCCTCTCCAATCGCATCATGTAGCAATCTCATGGCGCTCGTAATCTTTATGAACATCCAATAAGGTATCAGCACAGCGGCAGGCTCCGGCACATTTCTGTAATGCACGATCTGGGCGCAGTCCAGAGACTTAAGCCGCTTGCGGTTCATCGCGTTCAGATCGGCAATGCCGATGTGCTTTTCGCGGATCATGGTTTTTTCCAATCAGGAAACGGGATTTCATCTTCACGCTTCCACCAGCGTACCCGTAATCCCCTGAATCCCGGTATCGGTTCAGCGATTGTACAGGCCACTGCATTACCTTCGCGGCAAATGATAAATCCTTCTGCTGGATGCTCTACGCGAGTAACAGGAGCCCAGCCACGCAACCTGCCATGAGCGACAACATAGAATCGGTCTCCCGGTTTCATACTTCTTGCCAGAGAGTGCCCCGTATACCATCCCCACTCTTCGCCAGTCGGAGGATCGCCAGCGGCATCGCCTTCGGCTATCCACTCATTCCAGAAGTCTTTCGGGCAAGTTCCTACTAAATCGCTCATTTCTTCTCTCCTAGAAACTTCCAGTGAATGATATCTCCCACAAACGGCAAGCGGCCTTCCCAGAATTGCATCATTTCGGCGAAGGTTTCAAAGCCGTCCGCGAATGCTAGAGAATCCTTCTCATCTGCCGATAGGTCGTTGCCGTCGATGGTGATGCTTGGGAATAAACAGCCCTTGGCCAGCACGCCAGTACCGACAGGTGGCCGCAGTTCAATCTTAATCTCTTCCAACTTCACGCACTCAGTATTGAAGATCCGCTTGCAGTTCTTCGTTCGCATCCCTGTAAAGATGATAGAGTTTGTCGCCCACTTTCCATTGTCGCTTGCGCTTGTCCCTGATCGTGTGGCGCTTACGACCGCTGCGAATGTGAGGATCGAATTGGAGTTTAAAGCTTAGGGCTGGCATTTATCCTCTGGGTATTCGCGGATTCTTAAATCCTGCGGCCATTCCGACATGTCTCCGCCCTTTTTATCTACGAGGTGCTTGCGAAAATATCCTTTACCCGTATCGAGCATTCCCGTACTACGAGGCCAGTGCTGGTTAGGACCAGTTATGCCACTCGTTACAACATGCGCACCCATCTGCTTAACAAATACTGAAACCTTAGCCACTTGGCATTGATCTACTATGCTACGCATCGCCTCTACATTCATTGGCCTTGCCTTGGGGCCACTCTCGCCGCCTACTACGACCCAGGAAATTCCCCGCAAGTCTATCGTGTGCTCCGCCAACATCGGCTCATCCGATAGCCATTTCATTCCCCAGTTGGTTTCGCGCATGTAGGGCAAAGTCCAATCCGCGCTTGGTTGATCTTCGATTGAGCAGCCGAGGTGTATATGTTCTCCAATTCCGTAACTGTGTAATTGACCGCCTTCGTCCAGCATTCTCGCAATATTCAACCCGTTATTGAAAACGGATGCACTCACTTTGTTTCCCCGCACGAGTTGTCGCATGGCTTCCGCAATTCTCTTTGGGGTCTCCACAGAGTTAATGTAATCACGCTGGATATCGGGTCGCTTGGTCAACGATTGGAAGGTATGCTGCGGACAAAGCAGCATCACGGAAAATCCAAGGTCTACCCATTCCCGCTTAGCGTTCGGATGGAATAGATCAGACATTGAGTTAACGAATATCATTGTAGGTTTTTTCTTCCGCAACGGGTCAAGCAGGTGATCTTCGGAGAAGTCAACCTTACCAGTCCAATGAGCTGACGCTCCTTGGATAATAACTAGCCCTTCGTAGGGCAACCCAGGCCCACAGAATCGTCCGCCTGTATCGCGAGCGTAACAATGGCGACATCCCTCCCTCAGAACCGGCTTACCGTTTGGTCCTGGCATTGTGGCCAGTGAACAGCCACGCAGGAAATTCCATGTGAACTCGGTCCATTCGATTGAAGTGTTCCCCATTTACCCCATCCCCCTAATCGCATCCTGAATCTCTTGGCACGATCTTGTCAATGATTCTGTTGCCGCTTCGTCGCGTTCACTATCGGACTTTACGAGAATATCTTGCGCGTCTTTCATGTGCTCTCTGGCCTTGCTCAGATGTTCCTTAGCGAGTCGGCGCTGTAGTTTTGTCAGGATCATCCAAACAACTCCCGCTTGGCATTGTGACGCGCTTCTGTGATTTGCCTAAATGTGTCTGCATTACCGCCGTAATCGGGATGGTGCTTTTTCACCAGATCGCGGTAGGCGCTTTCAATCTTTTCTAGATTGACCTGTTCTGTTTCTCCGAATCCGAGATGGTATCTCCACGAGCCGCTCGCTTGTTCTGGAAGTGCAGCGAATCCAAGGAACGCACGGTTTAGGATTTCAGCACCTCCATGTCGCTCTATGGCTCGCATCGCCTCAAGTGTGGCCGCAATCGCAGCAAGATTATCGGCCACATTGGTATAGCGGTCAATCGCCATGCAGCGCTGCTGATTACCGTCCATCCAGTAAACTGCCGCCCCTGGATCTGATGGCTCTTTCCCGCTTCGCGGCATACCGTCAAGTTTCGGCTCAACGTTTGTCGAAACGACAACCGAACTGGTATTCACGCACATCATGTCCAACTGCTGAAGCAATCGCTTAACCGAATCGGCAGTAGTAACCGGATTAGTGACCGTGTATCTGTCCTGAGTATTTGGAGACGTGTGCCGGTACTTAGTTTCCTTGCGGCTGAATCTTCCATTCACTCGTTGCGCTAAAGATGTGCGCTTCCATCCATCCGGCCAGCACAGAGGGTAACTCTGTTTGTTGTTCATTGCGCCTTCCTGTTCATTCTCGGATAGCCGCGCCACATTACAGTGCGGTCTCTTTCGGAAACGACAACACGCGAGTTGACTGGAAATTCTGGCTTCACTAATCCAGAGCGGCCTTCGCGCAAACATTCAAACGCTTCGCCGTCATTCTCGTAAACTAGGTCGCCTTCGTTGTACCACTTGTTCGGTACCCATGCTGCTAGTTTGTCGGTCACGTCAGCCTACTTTCAGGAGGTGGAGGAAGCGTACGCTCCAGTGCTTCTTTGAGAATCCAGAAGTCCACCGCTGATACTTCGAACTCATCCCCATCTATCACATCGCAGTCTGTAAATATCGCCTGCCCAGATCCTGCCCCGCCAAGATAGAATTGGCAGTCATGAATCACATACCCGCTGTATTCTGGATTGTCCGCATTTCTCCACCAGATCGCGGCATACACTTCGCTATCATCTGGCGGTAATTACTCGGCGGTCTTGTTCCAGGTGATCTCGCTGACTTTCACTTTATCCTCTTCTCTTCGGCCTGCAATCCCATGATCGTTTCGCCCCGCGATTCATTGTCGGCATTAATGCACCGTGCGCCAAGTTTATAGATCGTATCGGGCACGAGTTTATGTAACAACACGATTCTTGTTCCATCATCGGCAGTCAGCCAGAATGCGGCCTTCTCAACGTATGCTGGTATCGCTCGTTTCATTCCGGCGCTTTCACTGGCAACGCTTCAATCTGTTGGTCTTTCACTGCTTCATAACACCCAGGAACCGATAACACATGAAGCCAGCAAATCCATTGACCACCGCCAATGTAATAGCCTGCCGTCATTGGACAATCTTTATCGGCGCTGCAAAGTCTCGCGTTCATTTCGTGGCCTTCGTCACATAGAAATTCTCCAGCATCTTTCGGCCCCGTGGAGTTGTAATACATTCCAACGGATGCCCCATAAATACGAGCACTTCCCCGCCTGCTGTTCGGAGGAATGTGGCCTTGGTTCTACCGCCGTTATTGTCGGCATATTGCAACGCCTTGTACGATGCGCTATGTTCGCCAACTATATTGGCCATACGCTCAACTGTTGCCAAATCCATTTCGCAGGTGATGTAGTCTTTCATTTCGCCGCCTTCACACTTGCCCGCTCAAGCCATTCATCCAGCGCATCGCGGAGCTTCTCGACTTGCTTACGCGTAAGAATTACTGAATCCTCCGCTTCGAACATACTCACGCGTAGCCACGGATACCACTTACCGTTCTCTGGCCTATCGTCTCGCCCGTCTCTTGTGATGTGGTCTGGAATAGCTGCTAACCCGAAAATACCTCCGCGCTTGTCTTTGTCGGACGGCAGGACTCCGCTGTGCTGATATTCAATCGGGGCACTGCCGCAGGTACAGGGCTTAGAATTGTCTTGCTCGTACACTCCACGCCGAACCTTGCGAATGCGCTTGCAACGCGGCAAGTGATCACACCCGAAATCGAAGATGCTGCAATAGATGCTCACTGTGCCGCCTTGATGATTTGAGCGACCAGAAAATCGCTGATACTCCGGCGCTGCTTGGCAACATCGCACAGGTATTGCTTACTGATCCCTAATTGTTGGGCTAGTACAGTAGCGTTGCCGTGGATTTGTTCGGCCTCTCCAGCAAGAGCGGCAGCTAATTCGGAAGATGCTATCCGTTCCTGTTTGCGTAAATTGGCAAGCCGCTGCGCTCTTCGACGTAATTGTTTAATCATAGATACTACACGATAAGCGGATTGCCGTATTTATGTCAAGGACTATTTCGAACCGGCAAAACGTACCCATGGACATGCGGAATCCCAGCCAATTGTTCATCCCTGTATTCGACAAACGTAAGATGTGCTCGGCCTGGAGAGCCATTTGGCATCACTGGAATCTTGCAGCCATTAGGACACTTTGCGAGTCCCGGCGTTCCCATTTCATTTCCGCAGTACCGGCCTGAGACGATCAAGCGTTGACAGCAAGAGAGACGGAATATGGCGGCCATGCTCATTAAGTCACCAGTCCGCGCTCTCTGGAAATCTGTAGGTACTTCTCAATCTTGGCCGACTTCTCGAAATATGCTTCAGCCAATTCGTCCTGTGTTGCAATTGGAATCAGTTTACGGCCTTCGAGAATGGTGACCACTGAGCGCAGATCGTTTATCTCGGCCATGAGTCGTTGAAGATTGTTCTCTGTATGCCCCTCTTGGATTTCGTCGTCTCCGAACTGGAGCAACTTTAAAACTCGGTGCTGAACTTCGGAGCACTCTTCAGCGAGTTTCAGGAATATGTGTTCTTTGGTGGTCATCGTTTCAATACCCCCTCATGCTGCGATTCTCAAATCTCACCCAGCGGCCAAGATAAGTAACGAACACTACTCCAGATTCACCGCCTCTTTGCACGATTATGATTTCGTCTTCGCCAGTATATTTGCCGTCGAGTTTTGGCCGGTAAATCAGCAAAATAGTATTGGCATCGGCCTCAAGGGAACCAGACTCTTTCAAGTCCCAAATCTCAGGCCGCTTGCTTGGACTCTTATCCCCAGGTCGGGCTAATTGTGAAAGGGCAATCACCGCAAGCTCTTCACGTTTGGCCAGTGTCCTCAGTGACCGAGAAATTTTAATCATGCGCTGGCGAATATCTCCGGTGCCGTTGATGATCTGAATGTAATCCACGCCAATCAGTTTTACTCCGTGGCGTTTTTTCATCAATCGAGCGCGGGCACAAATCTCGTTAGCGTTAATTTCCGCGTCATCGTCAATGTAGAGCTGCCATGAGTCCACAACTTGCTTTGCCGATAGCAGCCGCGTCATGTCATCCTCTTCAAGCAAGCGGGGATTTCTGATGCGTTCGTAATTGATCTTCCCGACTGAAGCGTATAACCGTTCAAGAATTGCCTCTCGGTTCATCTCGACTGAGAAAAGACCAACTGGTATCCCCTGCTTACAATTCGCTTCAATTGCCTGCAAGAGAGCCGAGGTTTTCCCATCTTTAGGGCGACCGCCGATGATCGTAAATTCCTTGATTCGAATACCACCAGTTCGGCTATCAAGATCCTCAATCCCGTAAGAAAATCCCGGCAACGCTTCTCCGTTAGCCCTCAGATTGAAAATCTGGTTCACTACCTCATCAGAAAAGTCGGCAACATGCGCGGCGTCTCCTCGACTGTGGCCTACCAGTTCCATCAAATCCTCATCGTGCATTGAGGCAATATGCATGGCTGGGTCAGAATCTTCTTGGCATTGTTCAATCGTGGAATTACAAACGTGAATCAACTTCCGCTTGGATGATTTATCCTTGACTAGGTTCACATAGACGGCGATATTTTTGACTCGCGGTAGCCCTTTGGCCAGATCGAAAATATATTCATGGCCACCGACCGCTTCAAGTTCTCCGTGGGCCTTCAGTTGATGCGGTAGCGTAGTGTAGTCAATCGGATGGCCGGCATCGGACAGTTCAGCCATGCGCGAGAAAACTTTCTGGTGCGAGTCAAAATAAAAATCTCCAGCATTGAGTTTTGCAAGAGCTTGGTCAAGGCACTGATTGTCAAGCAGGACGGCACCCAGAAGCGATCTCTCGGCCTCTAGGCTGAATGGCATGGACTCTTTGACGGGTTGGGCTAGGGAAGGCTTCATGTGTCCAAATTATGGCCGTGGCGGAGGCGTGTACCCTGGATCAAAACGCTGCCCATTGGCGTTCACGTAGCTTTCGCCTTCGAAGTGACCGCCCCAGTAATCGGGAGCACACGCCCTGATCATGCCAGGAGTCGGACGGAATCCGCGCTTGTCGGATTTCAGGAAATATTTAAACCCTTCACGAATCTGAGTCGGGGTCAAGTCTTCCAGACATTCCATCCACAACTGGGCCAGTTCCGGAGTGAACTCCATTGCGTACTGAGTCCCTATTGCCATCAGAATCTCGCCCGTTGCCTTGATTCGCTCCAAGTTTTCGGATTGCTGCTTCTGTAGCTGCGTTGGCGTTTGCGTAATGTCGCTTTTCTGCTGTTGTTGGGTATTGCCCGTTTCCATTTGTTCCACCGCTTTCCGGTCTGAAGAATTCTGCTAGCGGCCCGTGGAGAAATTTGGGTAATTTGTGCAGCCACGATGCTGGCCTATCGCCACGGGGTATACATTTTGAACTTTTCGCAAGGTTGTCAAGACATGTGACAAATTGGGCATCTGGCCAGTTTGGAGTGGATTTCAAGAGAGCGGATAATTGCTTGCCTTCTCCTCCATCCCAAGGGCATTCAGTTCCAGCCCAATCCAGATACCAATTCATTACCATCTGCTGGACTCTAGTGTGCCTTGTTTCACCGCTCATTTTGGCAAATGCTGAATTATTAATTCCGCGAGATTTCGCTTTGCTCGCGGAAGGTTTTAGATCTTTGGTTTGGTTATGTGAGGTGAGGTGTGGTGCCATGTTTTGCCATAGGCACTCGGATTCTTCTGCTATAGCATCGCTATGCGATTGCGATGGCACTGTCATAGCAGTGTCATTTACCGTGAGTGGCTCTTGTTTCTTCCATCGCGCTTCGCTGCCTTTCGTACCTGCGTCTGATTTCTTCTTAAACCATAGGCTTGCGTCATTCCATTCTTCAGTAAGTGTCTCATTTGTCAACCATTTGCCGTCATCAGAAACCGTGAACATGGCAATGACTTGTTCAGCAACCGCTGCGAATTCTTCACGGCTGCTGGCCAGGGCATACCTCCAGAAAACTTCTGGAGTATTTGGGAGTTTAGCCCCGTTCTCCCATGCTGCATCAAGCAGGTTCCGATAGGCTCCATGTGCCGCCAGAGACATCGCTAGCACGTTGGGAGACTTCTTCCATCGGTTAATATGCCAGCGGTACCAGGGGCGTATTTCGGCCATTAAACTTACCCTTTGGCCTCGCTTCGCAACTTACCGCCATTAGCCATCCGCACACGATCCACAATGAGCAGCGCTTGGGCCTCAATAAATTTCAGGTTGGCTTTGTCGCCGTGATCTCGAATGTAATCGGAAAGTGTTTGTGCTGGGCTTGCTATTTGCTGAAGCGGAGATAAGGGGGCCGATCTTTCTTGCACTTGTTGAGAGTCCGTCTTCGGCTCTTCTCCCGAACCTAAACAGCGTTCGCAAATATCAACACAATTACCGAGTCCATGCCATTCGCAACGATCATCGGCAGATTCCATTTGAGTGTTGCATAGATGGCACAGTTGCGGCCATTGTTCAGGAGTCTCGCGCTCGTAATCAGTGAGCCACTGCGACAATTGGTAATCATTGGCCGCGTCAAAATTGGCGAAGACTATAGTGGGGGAGTTTCTGAGTATGCGTCTGATTTGTTCGAGTGGAGTATTAACTTCCAAAGCAATCCTCACAATCTTCATCGTGACAATGAAAAGTCAGACTGATATCGGCTGCCGTCTTGCCGGGATTACGCGCTAATACTGCTGCTTCAGCTGCATCGCAATCGGAGTGACGGTTACAGGAGCGCACCCGTTTAGGAGTTTCGATGTGCTCCCATGAATCAAGGGGTTCAATGAGATTGGGATTCATATGCTAGTTCGTTTACTCCTTCCCTCCATTTGAGCGGAGGGCTGCGAAGGTAGGATGTGAATTCCTGCGGGTGAAAACTTCTCACTGGCTGGATCTGCCAACACGATGCCGCAGGAAACTTGATTGTTGATGGATTGTAAAACCTTTAAGACAAAAGGAATCTTGCTCGAATTGACGAGGCGCGTATCGGTCATATTTTAGCCGTATTCGCTTTCGGTTACGGCGGCAGGGCTAGTATTTCTACCAGCCCCACCTATGACCTACGGCGAATGAGAAAAACATTACAGTAACTCTCCGCATCCTGTCAACTTATTTTTTTAACGCTCTGGCGGCTTCAGAAGATCATGCAGGATGCCGATGAATGCCATGCCTTTGGCCGTGGGCTTGCCTTTACCGTCCACTTCGACCGGGAAGATGTTCACGCGCAACCAGTTCGTTAAAACGTCTCTACGGCGCTTTGTCATGGCTGTTCCGCGCTTCTCCGCTTCGCGCTTGGTCTCAATCGGTCCGATGAGTTTTGCCTGGGAGACGTGGTACAAGCGATATCCAGTGTGCTTACTCATCGTCCTCCATTCGCTTCAATCTCTGTTTCTGTCGGATGACGCTCTTTCTGTGATCTTCTTGGCGAGCTTTCAATTCGCGCTCGTGGGCGCAATCTGAGCACCATTGACAAAACGGCTTGCCGTGCTTACATGTTTTGCAATCGCAGTAATTCGGGCAAAGGCTCATAAGTCTCCCTAGTCGCCGCCATTTTTTCTCGCGGGATATTCAACGTCACGGTTGCCTTCGAAATCCGCGAAGAGTGTACGCGGAAATATCCCATGCCAGCTGGCTATATCTGGGTCGCATTCGCTGCATAGACGCGGGAGATTGGCGTCACGAAATGTAGACCAGAAATTAGTGAGGGCGGTATTGTCGATCACATGGCATTTCTCGCATTCAAATAGCGGCATTACAAGTCTCCCCACAATGGCCCTTCTTCAGCCATAAACTCTCCCAGATTGGCATCTCGGATAATTCTGACCTCATCTGCTGAGGCTGGCCCAGGAACGCGAGAAATAGGGCGTTCTGACGGCTTAGGGAAGCATCCAGGGCATCCGGAAAGTCCGCATGGGCACTCTTCAGGATGTTTTAGTCCGCTCACCGTTTGGCCTTTGGTCGGCATCCCACAATTTTACAGTTAACATCTTCTTTGTGGTCTCCGATGTGCGATGGCCAAGGATGCAGAGACATTTCTTTTGGCACATTCTCATTGCCCTGCATCATTTTCACCTTGGCGTGTTTGCAGTGCATAGAGCATTTGTAACAACCGTGCGGGCATTCGTAAATCCGCTTCCCGCCCTTGCGCTTGAACTCTTTCGAGTACTTTAGCCAGCAACCGCATCGGCCCATTGGCGCAGAGCAGCAACAGCACTTAAACTCAACGCGATCTAGTAGACTTTCGATGGGAGACGGCATGTATTCAGTCAGCCGCTTTCTTGGTCGGCCACGATTCCATCTCTCCCATTCGTTCAAGAGTTTGGCCTCTGCGTTCGTCTGAGAGTTGAGGATTAAGGACAAGCCACTCATTGATAGTCAGCGGTGAGGTTTGGTCTTGCGCTCTCAACGTGAACGTAGGCTCTCCAAGTCGCAATGCTCTGAAGAAACAGCCGCAATCGTTCTGGCGCTTGCTGAAAAGTTCCGGCTTATCGTTGAGGATAAACTTTAAGCATTCTATGAGTTTTTCTTCTGTGCAGTTTTCTTCGAGTTGGTACATGGAATCTCCTTATTCGCAAAGATTGTAAACGCTCATACAGGCACGTGCTGGCAGCAATGGCAATTGGTTTTCATCCACCGAATCAAGGTATCTGAACACGTCTTCGGCGGTCGGTACATAGGCCATACCGCCATGCTTCGCCTTTCCACGCAGTGAGCAGAAACGAGCGGGAATCGTTCCAGCAGCGAAGAAAGTAGCAGGCCATTTCCGTGTTTCCTTATTGCCCACATTGCCGTTGACATGCGCTTCTAGATCAATCAGTCGCTGTCGGAGTTCGGGGGAAAATTGCAGAATCCTTTTCAGTTCACGAAGGCCAGTCATAATGCACGGCCAGCATCCAACGCGGGAACTTCCCATGAGGTAAAGAGGGTTAGGCTTAACGTTGTGCTTCGCCATCATTGCAAAGCATTGCTCCGCAGTCCAGCGCAAGAGCGGTCGTTTTACCCAATACCCGCCGCCATCACTGACCCATTGCGTATCAGTCATTGAGGCTCTGCTGTGTGATTCGTCGGCCCGGATTCCTTGATAACTGGTAATTTCATCGTCCAAGCTTTCGTAATACTTGTGAAGCGGGAAGACCTTCAGTTCCTGCGTACAGAACCGGCGCTTAAAGCTTGGGATGCCCTTGCGCTCCACTGCCAACTGTACGAAACCATCGGGGTAAGTATCACTTTTCACGCGCACAAGACCGCCATCTAACAGTTGCTTATTTATTTCTTCAATGTAGGCATAGGTGATTGGATGCTCCCAGCCTGTGTCACAGAAAACAACCGTGAACTCGGGGAGATTTTCCTTGGCCCAAAGCAGAAGAGCCGTTGAATCTTTACCACCCGAAAAACAAACAATGTGCTTCATAGGGATAATCCACACTACCAACAAACCATCAAAAATCAAGAGAAATAATGGCCAGCGAGAGAACTCCTTCAGCCCGCTGGCCGCGTGTACAGAGGCAGTTACTCCTTTCGATTGGGATTTACAACATCGTAGGCACTCATCCAAGCGCACCCCGGCGCATGTTTGATGCCGAATGCATGGCCGACTTCAGCATTTTCGCCCTTGATTCCGCAAAAGCGGCATTGGCACATATCATGCTCCCCGATTCCAGTTTCTATGCCAGAGTCCAAAAGAGAACGCAATGCCTCCCACGGAAATGGATCAGGCTTTGCGGTACTGGGTTGCGATTCAAGGAGTTGCCAGATTGGGCCGGCGGGACATTGGTTTGGGCATTGATCGTACTGATTAAAATGCATCCACCCGCGTAAGGGATGCGAATATCGCGCAACTTGCCAAGTAATCCCAGCATATTTAGGATTCGCGCAGATTGAGCATAAAGCCTCGGCGCACTCAAGGATGGTTTCTCGCTTAATGGTTGTAAGTTCGGATTTAAGTTGGTCCCGTTCGGCCATGAGTCCGCATTGTGCCAACTCCACTACTTGCTTAAACAATCTTACCCTTGACGAGTGAGGCGGCTCAGGGCAAAACCGTCCATTCGGCTCAATGCCTAAAGGCTTACTGGCATCTTTGCGAACGAACGAAGTGTGCTTGCTTCTTGGTTCGCCGCATTCACACATTGGGTCTTGCGTGTCCAGTCCTATGGATGAAATTGTTGCTGATCTGCCTTCAATAGAAGACCCTATATGTTCTTGCTTTGGCATTGAAGCGTTTGGACACATGTTCTCCAGTCCGCAGCCGTTGTCGTGGATAGTCCCATTGCATCTGGGATTGTCGCATTCCTCCTGCTTCTGTGAGGAACCTTTGCGCGCAAAAAAGTGAGTGCCGCAGCTTTCGCAACGTATCCACAAGGAATCATCTGCCGAATCCCCATGAATACCTTGGCACAATACCACTGGGCCCTTGCCACATTCGGGGCAATGCTTCTTCCCGTGTTCTATGTAGCGGGAGAGAATGGCCGTAATTGCGGGAATACCGATCAATCCATGCGAAACTTCCTTAATTGCCCGCGCTGCCTCTTCTATCTGTTTAGGTGTCATAGCGGAAAATCCTCACTGAATTCCTGGCAATATTCGATACCTTCGCGGCCCTCAATGTTTTTCTTGGCCTCTTTTATTTCCTGTAAAGCCTTATCAACTGCCGCTGAATCTCCAATCAAGGTAATCTCAATCTTTGTTCCAACCTGTGTCATCCTCTTGCCTCCTGTTGATCTTACAGCACACTATGCCCTCCCAGTGGCCTTCATATGTTTCGCCTTGAACTGCTCGATAAATCCATCCAGTTCGCGGGCGATTAATTCCATGCGGTCTAAGTCTTTCGCTGTCGGCTCTGAACCGGCTTCCAAGATTCCCATTATGCTACTAAATAAATGTTGCGCTCCGGCGAAGAAAGCATTTCTCATTTCTTCGACTTGAATTTCTGGCGCATCGGCTGGAATGGAAGCGAATTTGAGGCCAATGAAACCAGCCTCAATGAGTTTACCTTGGTCGGTTAGTTTGCGGCAGATGTTGTCGTGTTCGGCTTTAGTCATCTTAGTTGCCATAGCATTCCTCCCGGCTTTTGCATTTGCATCGTCCGCCGCCGCTCCTGTGAAAGATATATCCATACTCCCGCGAGTAATCCACGTCATAGGTATAACGCGGCACATAGGTTTTGCCATCGTGTCGGGCGATGCAAGACGTGAAGGCCGTAAGTGAAAACAACTCGAAGCGGCCATTTGAATTCTTGTGGAACTCTGCGACCATTGCGCGGTTAGGATCATCATGCTTCATAAAACTCCCGTTCTCATTTTTTCAATCTGTCGAAACTCTCTAGCCTTCGGGCAATGGCTCCAGTGCGCTTCCCATGTCTGCGGATCAATCGGAACGAGTTGGCCTCCTGCTGGCGGTTCAAAGAACTCAACCGGACTAGAACAGGCTTCGCAATTGCCTGATCCATATGGCCTGTAACCTCGGTCTGTCCATGTTGAGAGAGTCTTTGAAGTGCTCATGCTAATGTCCATCCTTGAGATTTGCGCTCTTTCGAGAGTTCTATGCTTACCAGCGGCAGACCTTGGATTGTAATCTCCTTGTATCCAATACAAACGGGGCACGGAATAAATTGCGGCCCTTCCCCTTGGAACTCCAGGTTTGGAATAACTCCCTCGCCCTTGCATTCGTAGCACTTTTCTTTGGTTTCTCCGACCGGCCCAGCCGGACATCCACGATAAGCGCGATTCATGCAGCACGGAGTATCGGGACTTCCAGTATTGCGCGACCCTCCTCCGGCCATCATGCTGCGGTGCTGGTACATGCCTGGAGACCAGCATTCTCGGCCAATACAATGCCGATCAGCGAATCCGTATTTTGCCTTTTCGCCTTTTCGTTTGAAGTAAGCCATCAGGAAATCCCTTCCACATCGCAGCAAGTCATTTCTTTTGAACTTTTATGAATAACAGTGTTTACGCGCTTATCGAATTTATTAAATTTAACCCGCTTACGCGTAACCGTGTATCCAGTTCTCAGCAGTTCATCCAAACTGTAAACTGTGTAGCAACGGCGAGTCCAAGAGCAGTGCTTAATGGCGAACGATACCCATACTTTCTTCGGATCATCGCTAGCAATATGCACGGCTCTGGCAATACGGAGAAGCCCTGCTGGCGATTTAATTAGTTGGCCGACCCTAGGAATAATCATTGGCACCTTTCTGCCAAAAGCAACTGATGCTTATCGTGCGAATCAATCAGCAATAAAGCCATGCCGATGCTAGGCTGAGTCCGGTAAAAGCCCGTGTCATTCCACGGGAGTTTCCCGGTTATAAGGATCTCCAATAGGAGTTGTCGGCAGTATTCGAGAGTGTAATTCATGCAACAAATCCATTCAGCAGATTACGGAAACGCTGCAATTCGTGGCTTAGTTTCCATCTCTGCGTCACATAGTAAGCGACCTCAGAATCCAACAAGGGAATTAGTTCTCCCTTGCTGCATGAAAGGCATTCAGGCTTTGGATTGGCAGCATATGGGAAGCGGTCTGGTATCATCCACTGAGCGTTGCCGCATTCTACGCAGAGACGCATACCAGAAAAGCAGGCTGTATCGCCAATTACTTCGACAGACTTTGCTGTGAATTGGGCCATTACTCCTCCTTCGCTTCTTTCAATCTCTTCGCTTTACTTGTCGAAACCCAATGGCATTCCCTGCACGGAACTCTGCTCTGTCGATTGTTTCTTGGATGTGGGCCTTCCTTGCTTGTTCGAAGGTAATTGTGCTTGCCCTTCGTCCTTTGGTGCTTGAGTTTGGGCTGTCTCCTGCACCGGATGAGGGTCCACGGTAACGCTTGTTCCTTCAAATTCAAAGGTTACAGGCTCACCATCTAGATTGGCCTTGGCCTGGGCTGCTTGCTTCAGATTGGCGAATAGGGATTGTTCGGGCTGTGGTTCTGGGTTTGTGGCCGTAACTGCTGGAGTCTCATCCTTCTTGGCGTACTTCTCCGCAATCTTATCAATCTTTTCGTTTGTGACTGCCGTTGCCTTATTGGACTTGACATGGTTTTCCACGTTCTCGAAGATGTCCTGAACGGAAGACTCGCCTTCTTTCAAGGCATTCAGGAACCCATTGAGAATTACCAGATGGTCAATTCCGATATCATCCTTGCCGCCAAGGCCCAAGGTCTTATAGATCATGTCGGGAGTCACGCCATAGATTACAAAGGCTTGCAATGCTGATTCCCGCCTGTTTACCAGCGTCTTGAAGTCTCCAGCCACTACTTTCCTTGCCGCCTCATAGATTGGCTTCCACAGGGCCTTGGGGATGCCCTTAAGCACGGCATTGCGAAGGGCAATGGACGAGGCCGCGTTGCTGGTCGTGCCGATCATGTCAGAGGAGTATCGCTTGCCGGCTGCATTGGTGATTCGCCGCTTGACCTCGTAACTAATTGCCACGTTCTTTTCAAGGTCAAAAAATAGACCTTGCGAAGTGACAAAATCGTTATCCTCGCCGATGACCCTTGCCCCGGCTCGGCTGTTTCCCCAAGCATAAATCAGGATTTCAGCGAATCGGGCACTTGGGCCTTCGATGACCTTGCCAGCCCTTGGCAAAGCATAAATGCACTCACCGGCTGTTGCTTCGTCCAATGTCGCAAGGTTCAGAGCTTCATCCTTGAACTTTTTGACGCTGCGTGGATAGCGTTTGCTAGTGGCAATCTGTTGTGAAATTTCGCTTTTGTTGAGGGCGGCCAGAGAACTGATATCAACCTGCTCTGGTTCATCTTGCATGATTTCGCCCTCTACTGGTTCGTAGGTGTGATCGTTTGGCATATTGTCAATCCTCTTTTCAGAATCCGTAATTCATACCCGCGTTAAATTCCTTCGCCTTGGCAATGCACCGATGGCAAAGTCTCCGCCGGTTTTTCTTTGACCATCTCGTAACAGGCCAATCAGATCGGCATTCAATTTCAGCGTCTTCATCCTGAGAAACGGGATTGCCGCAGAGAGTGACCATCTCTTCTTGGCGCAAGTGCATGAGCGTCCGATGCCCGTTGCTGCCGTTCCATGAAACTGCCTCAATCATTTCGGCTCATCCTTCCGTCCTGACACATAACCATCCTCGATCAACACTCCTACCTTGGTGCTGGTCGCTACTTTCTCAAGCCAAATCTGATAACCATTGGCTTTCACCAAATTGGTGAGAATGGCCATTGAGTCATCGTCAATAAGCGAAGCATCCCGAACGAGCAAGACTTTGATCTTGGGATTGCTGGCCATTGCGATAGCGCAGGAGACGCGGATCTTTTCGGCTTGGCTGGCCTGCTCAAGCGGAATGTCATTGAACAGGACTACATCATCACCAAAGACCAAGCCATCAACCGGCATCTTGGCTTCTTGGATGGCCTTCACTCGCTGGTCAGTCCGCGATTCCATTGCTTTGGTGAGTGCATCGGCATGGCCTTGGAGCATGTCGCGGTTCTGTACGACGGCATTGCGCTTATGATGGCGTTCAATGGCAGCATTCAGGATGTTTGCATCCTCTACCTGTTTGTGGATGTTGGCAATGTCAACCGTAGAACCAAAGTCGGGTACCGGCTCTTGCAGTTGTGCTTCCAGTGACTTTATTTGGCCTAAATGAATTTCGACTTCACCGCTCAACTTGGCTGCCTCATCAAGTAACCGCTGGGTGCGTTTGCGTTTATCGGTTACATCTTTCTCAATGGTAAGTTTTTGCTCTGCTTTGGATGATTGCTGGTTCTCCCAGTCTCGTATCTTCTCGGCAATTGTGACATTGTGCTTGCTGGCCTCTGTCATCTGAGTAAGAAGCCCAGAGGTATCAACCGGGACAAAGGATTCCAATTGCTCAACTGGCATCGCCTCAATCTGAGCGGTCAGAGTCTTTACTTGCCGATTGACTTCTGTGCGCTTGGTGTAGTCTGTCTCATTATCTTTCTGGAGCCTGTCCACGTCCACAGAAAGAGGAACCAGTTTCCGCAATTCCTTGAATTGTTCGGGCGCTTTCATCCGAGTGAATGCCAGAGGATCAAACGATATTGCACCTAGCAGCTTGTCCAGCACGGCTTGAGGGCTTGGATACCTCGCTCCTTCCGCATTCTCAACTGTGAGAGTGCCGCCCTTCGGTGTGATCGTCCGCTTGACAATCAGTTCGCCAAGGTCTAAGCGAATGACTGCCTTATCCGCGCCTTTGCGAATAGGCTCTGCCTGAATATGCTCTGCCCCTTCCAATGCCCACCATATGCTATCGAGCACGGAAGTTTTTCCGTGGCCGTTTTTGCCGACAATCTCAACGATGTCGCCTTGGGGTGTGATATGGACAGCTACCAGTTTCTTTACGTTCTCAGCTTGCAAACTTATGATCTTCATGGTTTCCTCTTACAAATATTTGACTACAAACGGCTGTCTTGGCGTACCGGGCTTCTTGTATTTCTTGTCCAAATGGTCGGACTTCGGATGCTCTTTCTGGAAATCGGCTTCTAGTGCCGCAAACTCTTCAGGTTGCCCACCCTTCAGCCATTCAACAAAATGAAGTATCCGGCCAATCGTTCCACCTTCGGCTTCGAGGGCTTTGCCATCCCAGGACATCGGCGGCTTACCTTTGACCCATGAGACCCTAGCGCCCATGCTAGGTACTTCCAATTTGCCGATATTTTTCTCGGTCATCCGCTCTTTGATGACGTTCTCAATCTGCTCTTCTGTAAATTGGAGTTTGTCAATCTCTTCCCGAATCTCTTTCAGGTCAGACAGGACTTGGTAAAACGAATCATCGGAAACGTACTCCGTGTCCGGCTTCTCTCCTGCCATTGCCATTAGAGCTACAGCACCCAGGCATGAGCGTCTGTACTGGCAACCATGGCAACGCTTGTTACCGTCCTTGAATTCTGGTTTATCGGGCAATGGCAAACTCGGATTGGTTACCAGTGGCCAGAAGTTCTCAGCACGGCGTTGGATCTCAACAATCAGAATCGAATTGGCTGTGAATGCATAGGTGATCATCTGGAAACTGCTCATGTCCATGATCGCCATTACGCCCCATTTGTAGCCCCTTGCTCCGATACCGTGTTGAACTTGGGCAACGTAATCGAATGGAATGCCGGACTTGATTACTGAGGCAAAGGCCCACTGGTTCGCACTCTTGCACTCCAAATAGCCAGGACCACAGGCACCCTCCAATTTCAGATCAGGCCAATGAACCAAAATCTCTTCTGTGGTCACAGACACAATTTGCCTGTCCATGTTCACGCCGATGAACGGCTTATCGGCCATGACAAACGTAGGAGTTCGGCGCACTTTCATTCCAAACATACGGCTGAATTTGTCGGCAATGATGTCCTCGACTTCGTTCCCGCGCTCCAGCATGTCCTTCTCTTTTTGGGTGCGCTCGTAATCTGGAGTGATGCCACGCTTGATGTAAGTGAGACGGCGCGGACACCCGTATTGGCTTTCTTCGGGGAAAAGGCTGGCTGCCTCAGATCCTCCCACGAAGCCCTTTCGTCGCTCAAGGAATAATTGCCGTTCTGCTGTTTCGGTTGGCATTGCTATTCTCCTACCAGTTTTCTGAGTTCTCCGAGTGGGCCGCCAGAAGCACCATAAAACGCGATCACTGCCTTGGCTGCTTTGACAAGTTTTTCTACTCTGTCTTGTGCTTCTTGCTTGTGCTGGTGCATGGCTCTTGTAATTACGGCATGATCCCTAATTGTCGATTGCCGTCCTGTATCGCGCCCCTTGTCGAATGCCTGCTGGAGATTATCTGCTAGCCATTCGCCGACAATCCGAGAAATGTCTTCATGTTTGGTGTACTCGTAAATCAGCAACCGGCATTTTTCTTGCAGTTCGGCAGCGGTATACCACTTCATCGTCTTTGCCTCTGTGAAAGCATTTACCGCCTCAATGATCCTGTCCGCATTGGCTTCTGTGACTGATTCGCAGATGAGGTACCCGCCATAGTATTCAACATCGCCAGTACCATTGCAGCCGCCATCTATTGGAACATCTGCGACAACGCAATCCGGCCTAATGCCCTTGCGCCACGGCGTAGGAGTTGGCTGAGGTGTGGGCTTGGGGAAGAGCACATTCAATGCGGCCTGAGCTTTGAATATCCATGAGAATCGTATGCTTTCGCTGGCCACTGACCACGGTGAACGAATAACATTGGCTGGCTGCTCGTACATCTTTTGGGCGAGTTCTTCGGCTGTCATCGGCTGCCCGCCCTTCTTTGCAGAGACTTGGCCTTCCGCAATTGGCGCTCATGCTTAGAGTGGATAGTTTTATTGCGCTGTGACTTTCGGTGAGAACGGACGGCCTGACGTGCCCACTGTTCAGGGGTAGGCGCGATATTTGAACGAATCGGGTTTATTCCAAAGAGGCTTGCCAGAAATCGGATGTTCATTATTTGCCTTTGAGATCGTAAATGGTTTGCTGCATGGTCGCTCTCAGGATGTAAACGCGCATCGTTTGGCCGCGTAAATCAGCGGCTTTCTTAACTTTGTCTCGCTGGATTGCAGAGTCAAACCTGAGAGGGTAAACGTTGGATTGTGGCTTGGGTTTCATTGCAGATAAGAATATACAGACATGATATTTAGATGTCAAGATGTAAGTGCAAATAAAAACCGGCGAATCAAGCCCGACTCGCCGGTCATTCTCGCATTGAATATCCCGAGAGTAGATATATTCAGGCCAGATGTTTTAAGGCCAATCAAGCACAACATCGGTCGGCTGGAGCGGCTGAGTCCATCGCCACGAATTGGTACTGGTGATGATCTTCTCGTAGCCGTTACCCTCCATGTTGGCAACGAGAATGCGTTCATCTCCAGTTGCGCGGTTTTTTACTTCTTCCAGCGTTTCGACTGTCCCGCCAAGGTAGTACATTGGACTCGTGTCGATAACGCTGGAATCAAGATCATCGTTGGAGCGCCCACGAGTCGTAAAGCGAAACCCGTAAGGCGTAGCTCCATGTCGTTCCTTGATTCCCTTAGCCAGCGTCTTAGCGGTTTCTACATCCCACGATTCGATTGGCTCAGTTGACGACTCAGCCACAAACGTTCCGGGGCTGTAAAAGGTTACAAAATGCTGTTGCATAGTTTATTCTCCGTTCGGTGGATTGCCGGTATCGCCTTCGCTCTTCTTGTTTGCAGATCCCTTTGGCCGGCCTCCGCGTTTCTTCTTTGGCGGCTCCGCCGGTTGACCGTCTACGATCTCAAGAAGAGTTTCGTTTACGGCGATGTCGAAGGCATGTATCGTATCATCGTCCTTCTCGTTTTCGATGATGAAGTTTGCCCGAAGGCGTTGAATTAATTCGCGTGTTGTCATTTGTCTCCTCTGTAAGAATTGTATTCATTTTGTTTGTCTGTAACACTGCTTCTCTTTAGGCCCATGCATACCACTTTCCATGTGTCTCCGCCGAATATCAGCATGGCCCCTTCTCCGTTAGCCACGGTCTCAGCGCGGAACTTAAAATGAGTTGCATTAATGTTGTGCAGGAATCTGAAGAGCAAACTGCGGTCTACCGTATGACCAAATACAAATGATATTTCCATGTCATCCTCGTCTGTGCGCTTGCAGATGTGATCCACTTCGCAATGTTCGCAATGGCGTTGAATAGTCTGCAACCACCTCTTAAACGGCTCCATTTTATATTCTTGTTCCCCAAGCGCGGCCTCAATATACTTCCGTACAGCCTTGATACCGCGCTGGTCTTCTTCGATCCTGGAGTTGTCTTGTATTGCAACTAGCGAGTTGCCATCGGTCGCAACAACGAAAAGCCCACTGCGGAATGGATTCGCCGTAAACGGATTGCGCGCGGTCATGGAAATATCTTCAGAGCACAGATCACTCATCCATTCGATACTAGAGTTAAGAGGCATAGATGTTTATCCTTCCGCGTAGAAATTATTTGATCAGGTCGGAAAGCTCCGAAAAGTAGATCTCGATATCACTAAATCCCGAGGAGTGCCCATGCTCATAAGCGATGTAGTAGGCTTTCTCAAACTTCGGATTGCCTGTTACGCCGTACTCTTCACCGAGTAGGCGCTTGAAAATATCTGTCTTGATGCAGTGGATTGATCCATTAATCTCTTGCCGTTCTCGCTTCAGCGCGCGATTGTGGTCTTTCAATTCTTCCTGTTTTTTACGGCTATCCTCATTCGGGAGTAACAGTCTGTTCGTTTCGATCGTGGCCGCAATCTTCAATAGACGCTCTTCTAGAGGCTTAACTTGGGGTGCCGCCAATTCATCAATCTGTTCGTAAACCATTTCCTTACCCTTCCGCTGACATCTCAACGCCAGCAAGTTCTTCATCAATCTTCCCGAGTGCTTGCCAATTGAACGGAAACTCTTTTCCACATGAAAGGCACACTCGGTACGATATAGGCTTACCCTTCGCGGCTGGCCAGCATCTCGTAGCCCTACGTGTCTGATTCTGAAGCGTGAAGACGCGGGAGAGATTCGAATGTGAGCAGCCGAAGATAAGCATCAAGAGGCTCACAGCGAGACCTCGGTAATCTCCGTGATTGGCGTTGTTGTAATCGTTGAATACTCGCCGACAAGTGAGAACTCCAAGTGCATCTCGCGTCCCACATACCCCATCTTCAGCATTGAGGTTCCCCAGGTAGAGCCATGGATATTGGCGCGAACAGGGACAGGGCACAAGCGCTGGTTGCCAGAAATCCAGAATTCATTCTCGCCGCGTCTCTCAATAAAGTAGAGCGTGTTCTTTGTTTGGACTTTCAGCCCTTTGCCGACTGGCAGGACATTCCCTTTTGCCTTCGCTTCAGCGTGAGCAATTGAGGCGGACTCCTCGGGCATCTGAAGCCAGACTCCGCCATCTATTTCGCTCTTGGTAATCTTTGAGTTGATATCGTCGCTGAGATCTGGATGGTTCATTTATTTTCCTTTCACCAGATGAAAAGTAAGCAGACTACAAAATAGCCAATACCGCTCTGTCCATGATTGAGATAGGCCCAGTACCCGCAAACCAAGGCAGCCGCAAACGTAGCAAGCCACTTACTCGTATATTTACTTCCACAGGTACATTGCCGTGGCTCTTCTTGGATGTCTGTCATGTCTTTCCTTTCGCGCATTTCACGCAGCGCATTTGCTTGATTGTCGGCTTACGCTTTGCCGGTTTCCAGACTTCATGCCCGCATTCCAATTGAATGCACCATACATTCTCGTTCATTGGAGAGCGGTCAATTCGCGTTACGTTCTTGATGGACATTGGCCTCGCGCTTTCTTGATAACTGCCTTGGCATCAATTAATCTCTCGGACAATCATTCGGGAATATCCCGTCCATCAGTAGCCGACTCTACGATGGCCTCTAGGGATGCCAGCAAGGCAACTGTATACCGCTCATCCAAATCCGAAGCGTCAACCGGCTCCATCTGCTCATCAATCACTAGAGCGGCAGACCGTATCTGCTCTTCTCTGTGTACCATGATTTGACGAAATGGATAAAGAACAATCTCGGCTGCGACTAGTGCCTCTTCGCTGGGCTGTTTGGTTTCGCTCATCTGTACCTCCCACATTCCACTTCAATTTCGGTCAAAACGCCCGCTAGCTCTTCATCGTCCAAGTCGGCATAAGTGAAAGTTCGCTCGGAAGATACATCCTGAAGCAGTGCGCACCATTCGGACATAAACTGCTCAAACGCCGGAGTCATTGCTGGCGTTGCGAACGTTTCACTCTTTACGCCATCTTTTCCCGAGGGACACCGGGCGGTATAGTTGTGCTCATGCAGCCACGGATTGCCGGGAGAATCATACTTGGATATCTTGGCGATGCGATCGCCGCAACTCCCACAGGTTGAGCGCGGGGAGTCGTAACTGAACATTGCTTGCCCGGATTTGATTAGCAACCACTCCCGTTCGGCTCTCATAGTGACCTCCGTTTATTGCCAGTCGAATGACTGTTTGCAGCCCAAACCTTAAACCAGCGAGAAGCGATTGTCAACAAAATAATTGTTGATTCTTTTTGGAGCGTGTGCAATACTGATTTTCGATGACACTTAGGGTATCGCTTACGGCAGATGTTTCTCGCCTACTCTCCGCAAATGCTGTCGTTGCAATTGGCGTGTCTGGCGGGAAAGACTCGGACGCCTGCGCAATCACGGTAAGCCGTTACCTTAAAGAGATTGGTCACACTGGGCCGAAAGTTCTCATTCATGCCGACCTCGGGCGAACTGAGTGGAAGGATTCGCTGCCTTCGTGCGAACGGTTGGCCGCTAACATTGGCTGGCCATTGATAGTTTGCAGCCGCAAGGCTGGCGACATGATGGACCGCTGGCTTACCCGCTGGAAAAACAACGTTGCCCGGTACGCCGATCTATCTTGCGTGAAATTGATTCTCCCCTGGTCAACAGCTTCCATGCGCTTCTGCACTTCGGAGATGAAGACGGCGGTAATCTGCTCCGAACTTCGCAAGCGCTTCCCGACCCAAGACATTTTGAACGTCACCGGGATTCGCCGGGAAGAAAGCCACTCCCGCGCAAAGATGCCAGTTTCGGCAGTGCTCAAGAAGCTCCAGAAAAACAACGCTGCCGGGATTAGCTGGAATGCCATTATCGAGGAGCGGAAAGAGCAAGTCTTCGTCCAGATCGCAAGCGCCGGACTGCAATTGCATGAAGCTTATGAGACTTACGATTCCACGCGGGTAAGCTGCGTGTTCTGCATCTTGGGTTCACAGCGCGACCTAAAAGCCTCCGCTGCCTGCGCAGACAACGTTCCAACCTACATCGAAATGGTCACACTGGAAGCCGATTCCACTTTCTCATTCCAGTCTGATAAATGGCTGGCCGATGTTGCGCCGCATTTGTTGAGTGCCGAACTGCGAGAGCGCGTCCAGATCGCCAAAGCCAAGGCAATCCAGCGCGAAGAGATTGAATCGGTAATTCCAAAACATCTGCTCTACGTGAAGGGCTGGCCGGTTGCGATGCCGACCGAGGCCGAGGCAGAGATGCTGGCCGGAGTCAGGCGCAAAATCTCAGAGCTTATTGAGATTCGGGCGAAGTGTTTGACTGGGCCTGAAGTCATTGCCCGGTACGCCCAACTAATGGCTGAAAAATCGGCCAAAATTCTCAAAAGAGGATATTCAAAATGAAGAACGGAAAGTCAAAACTCCTGACTCGCGCTGAGACGCTGAACAGGATTGCAAAAGTCCAAGGAGAAAAGACAGATGTGGAATTTGCCCGAGAGTTAGGCGTTTCTCCGGCCACGCTGTCATCCATCAAGCGAGGGATTCAAAGGCCCAATGGAGAAGTGCTGGAATTCATTGGACTGAGAATGACTGAGCTTTACGAAGAGGTGAAGAAATGAGTTGCTCCTGTCCCGAAACAAATTGGATGGATGGCAAAGGACATGACCCAGGATGCCGATTGTACTTGCCCAGAACTGTTCCGCAATATTCATTTTGTGAAACGGTAACCGCTGGGCCTCAAACGCCGTGGCATATTCGAAGACTGACTAGCAAAGGCCGAATGCTTGGCGGTGGGGCTGATACCCATTCGCTCTGTGATCGCAAAGTGGCATGGGATTTGAACGTGGAACTTACTGAGCATCACCTGGGTCATTGCTGTAAGCACTGTCGCGAAATCTACAAAGACAATGCGGTACCCAAGAAATGAACGGTATTCTTTGGGTCGTAGAAATGCGCAAAGAAAAACGCTTTGCTTCGTGGCGCATCGCAAACATTCTGTATAGTCACCGGGAAGCGAAAACGGAAATGCGTGAACTGAAGACCATTGATAAGAACTCCGGTGAATCAGGGAAGTATCGGTACCGAGTCGCCAAGTACGAGCGAACTGCGATTGAGAATTGAGGAGGAGCCACAATGCCGCGATTCGAAGTAAAAATCAACCGGGAAATTGAAAGCTATGCGCTCGTTACAGTTGAGGCGCGGGACGAACAAGAAGCAGAAGTGCTGGCGCTTATCGAAGTGCGTAGCGCATACTTCACACAGACAATCCGCCATGAGTATACTGGGCGAATCACCGAGATTCCTTAAAAGATGATCCCCTGGGCCACAAAACGAGTCAACAAGATCAGCGCCAAGCAGAAAGTAAAGCTTGGCGAACTGGCCGAGGTCCGCGCCGGTTGGTGGAATAATCATCTTACAAGCGGGAAGCCTCTAACATGCGGAATCTGCAACGAGCCGATATTGAGATTTAGCGACTTGGCCAACGACCATATTCAGCCTGGAGGTTTCGGCTGGAGAAATCACGCGGAATCCAATCTTCAGCCGGCGCACAAGATTTGTAATATTGAAAAAGCTTCTGTTAGAAACTACAAGGGCAAGACAAAGACAGTCCCAAGAAAGCCAGGACGCGCTATGACAAAGCCTGAGATCGAAGCTTACCTAAAATCGCTCAAGTGTTTTTGCGGCAACGAAAAAGGAAACGAGAGGCCATGTTGCCTGACGTGCCATGCGCGGTTATCTCCGCAATTGCGATTGGACCTAGCGCGGACTGGAGCTGAGAAACCAACGTTCAAAGAGTACGTTGAGATTCTGCGCGAAGTCGAATTGCAGATTCTTAGGGAGTTCGTGGCGTGAGGCCTCTCTGCGTGGATCTGTTTTCTGGTTTGCATGGCTGGTCTGAGCCTTTCGTTTTGGAAGGCTACCGCGTAAAAGCCTATGACATCGTGGACATGTGCGCCGAGTTGGGCGAGAACCGAAGAGACGGCATTGAGTTGTTTCTCCGCGACGTGCGCACGATTCACGGTTCCGAATTCGCAGATGCCGCCGTAATCGTTGCTTCGCCGCCATGCCAGAAATACTCCTACATGGCAATGCCCTGGTCCCGCGCCAAGACGCTGGCCGCCTGGTACCGGGAAAGTCCAGAGCGCATTGAGCAATTAAACGAACTATTTAATGCCTGCTTCCGAATCCAACGGGAAGCCTGCGAAGTGGCCGGCCGGTACATTCCGCTGATCGTGGAGAATGTGAAAGGGGCACAACCCTGGGTAGGCCGTGCCGCTTGGCATTTTGGAAGTTTTTATCTTTGGGGTGACGTGCCCGCGCTGATGCCTATCGCCAAAAGCCTGAAGAATACCGGCGGCTCATGGTTTGATGTTGCGCACAACACGACGAGCGGACTTGGGAATAATCCAGTCAACAGAGATGGCGAGAAACTCCCCGGCAACAATTCAGAGAGACGCTGGGAAGACAGACCGATTCAGCGGCTCCGAGACGCAACCAAGGTTTCCGGCCAGAACTGGAGCACCTTCAAAGAGACCGGCGTAGTCTCTCCGCACTGGCGGATGCAAAGCCAGAATGTTTCCAGTATAAATGGCCTTAAGATTAATGGCCCAGAGCGCGAACGAGATTTGAAGCCTGGGGAATTCGGCAAGAAGATGGCAGACGGAACATCGAAAAGCCTCAAGCGTAAGGCTGCCTCTGCTCAGATAGCCCGTATCCCTTTCCCGCTGGCCCAGCACATTGCCCGCTGTTTTAAGGAGAAAGCATGAAAGTAATGCGCATGTGGCCGGCAGAAGGCGATAGTGGAGAACCGCGTAACCATGCATTCGAGCAAGGCGGTAATGACTACACGCTTTGTGGTTACACGCTGGACGGTGATGAACTCGTAGTCAAAGACAATAAGATCATTGAAGGCCAAATAACCTGTGAGCAATGCTGGGCAATCATTGAGTACTGTCGGACAATCAAACAGCGGAAGATCGGCGAAGAGCCTTAAACCGTCACCCCGTAATAGATCTGTCCTGCCTTGCGAATCTGCTTGGCAATTACCAACCCATTCATTATCCCCTCGAACTGGTGGATGTCACAGCCGTACTGCATGAGGGCTGCATAAAGTATTCCGCCTGGGATTCCTGTCTTACCTGATTCGTTTACGGCTTCGATTATGAAGTCGCCTAAGAGTTTGAGAGTGTTGTGCGTGGATGTCATTGGTTGTTGCTCAATTCTATTTGGAGAACTCGCTCCAGGTCATATAGTTGAACGTTCGATGTTAGTCCGTCATCCCACTTGACGGTAAATGCGGCATATCCTTTGTCGGTTACTTCGCCCTTACTTCCGTCAACGTGAGTGACCTTGCTGCCCACTTTCATTCTGGTTAGATCGTCTGTGTTCATATTCTTATTCCTCTTTAGCCCACAATCCCAGCGCGTTGATGGTATTCTTTCTTGAGTTTGGAATCGCGTCTCTTTATGAGTTCGATACTGCGGGAGCACGATTCGAATCCCTTAGCCTTGTACTGCTGGTCTCGCGTGTATCCTCCGAGGCCGTAACGTCTCGCAGTGATTTTACAAACTGAGCAGCGGGCCGTATCGAAACTAGGGCCGCCATTTACAACTTGAGTAACTAAATTGGTTTTCTCCCATGAGTGCGGACTGTGGCCTTTGTCTTTCTGGTCGGCAGTGCGAACATCAACAAGTCTGCGCGGGAGCTCTCCAGGGCGCAGGCTGCTATTGAAATTGTTGATGGTCTGTTCGGAATATGAGCGGGCCGCCTCAATGGATGATATGGTCGGCTTGTCGTAAGTCTCTTCGCAGTTCTCACCGCGTTCATCGGTTACTACGCAGATGAATTTCATTGATGGTTCCTCGTTATCCTGAATTCGCCAGTGCTCAAAGACTGGGCGATTGATCTTCCCCATTGATAGCCGCAATTAACGGAGCAGAATTCTCCGTCTCCATTGACTCCATACTTCCCAGAGAACGTCCGAGTAATCGGGCCATTAGCCGGGCAATCGAAAATCACATAAGGCTTCAGTGGCTTTTTGCAGAGTCGGCATTTCGGGCGAGAGGCGAATGGCGCAATATGTAAGCTGTCGATGATTGGAGTCGTCATTTCCACTCCTCAACGAGTTTCGCTTTAACTGATTTTCCACGATGCATCAATGCAATTGAAAGCGCCAGCATCGCAGTGTGAGCCGTGGCATCTTTGCAAACCACGGTCAGCTTGTGCAATAGAAGTTTGATTGCTTTCGGCTGTACTCCATCAGGCCAGCAAGCGCACGTATCGGCAATATGCCTGGGTCTCGCGGCATCTGAACTTACCGTGTTGCCGGTTACGGTGATCTTTGGAACTGATTCGTTCATATCCACTCCTCAATTTGAGCCACTGGTTTAACTTCGGACTCGTACCTGAATTTGGCCACAGCATCATCAATGGCTTTCTTGATGGCTTCGGCCTGTTGCTTGTCGCGGGCCTGCACCTGAAAAGTTACTTGGTAGACTACGCCAGCCCTTCTCATGCTTCCACCACCCTATAAAAGAAATTCCCGCGATTCTTGGACTCCAGTTCTGGAAACTGCTCAATGCACTTGTCCAGCGTCCTGTATCCAGACCAATCGCCATACTCGCAGACGATCACGAAGTTACGAGCCTCTGGATCTTTCGGCTCTTCTATCTTGGCCATCTTGCGGTTGATGAGCGCGTAAATTGTGCGTCCGGTTGTCATCTGCGACCAGCTTTCATCGGTGAATAGTTGTAATACATCACGAAATGGTGATCCACGTCATTCCAGAATTTCTGCTGGCATTCGGTTAGCGGCGTGTCGCTTTCAGTGTAGACCTGATAAGCGTATCCACCGAGCAGATAATTGAGTAGGCGGTTGCGCTCTTCGGCGCTCAACTTGTCAATTGCGCCCATTATTGATACCGTATCGTCTTTGGTGATTGGCTTGAGTCCAATTGTCGCCATTTTCGGATCTCCTCAAATTCTATGGCCGTATTTCGCCCGGCCTGTCGGTTACTACCATTTTCCCGAACGCTCCGTAAACGCCGGAGAAGCGTCTAGCGAGGATCTTCTTCATCTGGTTCTGGATATCCGCTATCTCGTGGTGAACGCATGTGATATGCGCAGAACTGGGAATCTTCGTGCCGTTCATAGGGGCAATCTTCAACCGCGCATTCATCTCCGAAAACTTCACGCAAGTTCATTACGACCTCCTCGGTTAAAATTCAGCTACTAATTCCGCCTTGCCTACTCCGTTGCAGGTTGAGCACTTCACATATCCGCAATTGTCGCGGCGATCTTTCAGCGGATCTTCGTCGCGATGTTCCTGTACCCAGGTAGTGATCTGTTTGAATGAGTAATCCCTGCCGGAGCCATCACAGGCAGTGCAATAGCCGTTCTGCTTGCACCATTCAATATGCTCTTGCTTCTTGACTTCTCCGGCTGCTTTCTCGCCCTGTTTCCAGAACTTCTTCTGTTCCTTCGTCCGGTTGAAAGCGCAGCGGGTAATAACTGTCTGCTTGATGCCTTCCCGCTCTTCGTGTTTCTTGATGCTGGCCAGGACGGTAACAGTCTCGCCTTCCCGGATGTCATGCTCTGGAGAGCCGAAGACTTCTGGTTGATCGGGAACGCTCAAGCGATTCGAGGCCCACCATACAAAGACATTCCCTTCGGCATCTGAGAACTTGTAAAGAGTCGAGACGCCGTAATCGCTATCAAATTCGCGGGTAAACTCCATCGTGAGAGTCAATTCCATGCGTTGCTTTGGCTCTCCGATGAACTTAGAATTCTTGTGTAGGTCGGCCAGTTTCGCCCGATTGATTGCCCGTTCCTTTTCGCGCAGGAAAGAGGCAATCGAGGAAACCGCTAATCCAATCTGGCGAACTTCGATGATTTGGGCGCGGCCTAACAGGCTCAGATTGTAGAGATAGTCATTTTCCGTGGTGGCGTCAACCTGCTCAAGCCACTCTTCCGTCTCGGTCGCCATCTTGATATCTTCCTCAATGACCGCTGGAACCTCTAGCCGTGCCTCAAGACGGGCATCGCGGTACTTTTTGGCGTCATAGAGCCATGAACTAACCCCGGCTGCCGTGCTGGGCTTGTAGGCTGCTTCAGCCTTTGCTTTAGAGAGCCATCCATCAATTCGAATGAGGGAAGCGGCGAACTTCAGAACTGTGTCTAGGCTATACCGCTCAGTACGCCGTCTTCCGCTTCCACCTTCACCCCAGCCGTCATCTTCTGAAGCGCCAGCCAGATCCCAAGCGTTAATCAGCAGTTCGGCCATCGCTGCGTAACTTTCAGGAGAGATACCGCCAAGGAAGTCAGCCAAGCAGTTGCGGCCTACCTGTTTTGTGGCCGACTCATTCTGGACAATGAACACGTCATTGCGGCGGCGAATCGTCTGGCAATGGTCGCAATGGAGGTCGGCATTCCTGTATTCGGCGGGAACCGGGGGAGCGCCGGGAACGTTGCGGACTTCGTTGCCCACGATCTTGCCATCTTCGTCTGTAACTGGGTGAATCGTGGCGATGAACGTCCAGCCTGCTACCTTTGGCGCTTTCCCTTCAACTACGATTTCAAAGATGCGGCGAAACCGGCCACTGTCCATCATTGCGCCGTCAACATTGAACGAGAGGTCAGGGACGCGGATAGGCACTTCATGCTGCCCGGTCACACGCATGACGATTTCGGGAAGGTTGAGTTTCCGAGCGCGGCGATTCAATTTCTCAAAGCGTCCTTTTAGAGCTTCGAAATTGTCTTCAGGCACTTCAAAGCAGGTAACGGGTTGAGGATCAAGAACCGAGTCGCAGCCTGTGCAATTCCAGAGGCCAGCGTAATAATGCAGAGTGTTTTCGCGGGAGCACTTCGGGCAGGTTGTGATGTTGGTCTTCATGAACGCAAGCCTCAATTGTTCTTATACAGAACGGGAAAACAATTGTCAATAAAATTGTTCAACTTAAGAACATTTTGTGATATAAGGAATCCTGTATGGCGATTATATGGCTGTTCACAAGGCGAATCGGCAAGAAAATCAGGGCTGGATTCTGTGAGAATTGCGCCTATATCTGGCTGATTCGCGGGGAGTTACCCGTCCAGTGCGGGAATCAAGAGAAGCGATGCAGGAACTGGAATACCCCTAAAGTCAAAGGAGCGAAAAAATGAAGAGCACGTATTACGATGCGCTTAAGCAAGCACTCAATCAACCGGCTATTGATAATTGCAAACTCAGCAACGATCAACTGGCTTCTGCCATTACCGGTATAACCGCTACTCTCGCCGGATATTTACCAGATACAGTCCGCCTGGAACTCGTAGCGGATCGAGCAGAGTTACGCGCAACTCTCAAACGGCGGACATCATGAAACTCCTCTGGATTAAATCCGACAACATAGGCGGCCTCTGGGAGAGTGAGCCGAAAACGACGAGGAAAATGATTTAGAAGAGAGGACAAACTAAAATGCCAAACATGAACTATTGCCGATTTTCAAATACCCTCAGTGATCTAAAAGATTGCTGCCAATACATGGATGATCAAGCGGAATCTCCAGAAGAAGAAGAGGCAAAACAAAAATTAATCAAGTTATGTCGAGCCATCGCGGCTGACTACGAGGAATAAAAATGGACCAACAAACTCTCAACAAAATCCAGGAAAACATAGAGTCGGAAGAAAGCAGCCAAGACATGAGACGCGAACCCAAAAAGCGTAAAGACTCGCCAAAAGAGTTCCGGGAAGATTCTCGTCTATTTGGGGAACAGCAATTTGCGGGAGATGTAGCGGAACGGGGATGTAGCCTAAATCCTCGCAACCCCTAGATAACGCTTAGATTATAGACATACTCTCGCTACACACTTCCTTACACTTCCTTAACAGTGTTCTACGTGGAACGTGCTATCGTTACAAACCTACTCCCTAACTGGCTCATAAACCAATCCATCGCCTGATACTTTCGTTCCCAATTTCCGCCCACGCTTCAGTGACTCCCGGTTCCAAGTTGTTCTCTTGCACTTTGCGCAGCATCGAGGCGTAGTTTTGGCGAGCCACTCGTGCTGGCAGTCAAGATGGCGGCAGTGGCAGAGTATTCGTTTCATTTGTTGGCCTTCTGAGAGCGGAAGTCATGGCGACATCCACGGCAAGAGTCATTTGGCCTCCGCGCGGGGAGGATTCGCGGGCGTCCCAAGGGTTAGGGTGCAGGGTGGATGTTGCCGGTCATCGGCTCCATGTGTATGAGCGCGTCCGCTTGGCCGAGTTGTGAGCCACACGATCAAGCGGCAACCTCTGGCAAGCGGAATCGGACGAGCCACGAAGGCCCAAATGCATTGCGGACATTCTGCAAAGCGGCAGAGTCGCAATCCGAGGGATAATTGCCGGTCATCCAACAGTCACGAAGTTCCGACTTCCAGCGGCGACCATACTGAGCGGCAAAACATCTCAAGGCGTTCAGTTGTTCGGCACTAAGTTGATTCATTTTTAGTACCTCCACAGCTACTCTCTCACCGCACAATCCAGGGAGAGAGTAGGAATCGGGATACTCACTCACCAATGAGCAGATCATCGACAAATACTCTCCCCTCCCCAATACAATCGCCGGAGACGATACGCAGGACACATCCAGTCGGCAAGGTTACCCACTTACGGACTTCGGTGAAAAATCCATTGTTACTCTCGGCATTTCCCGCCTGGAGAATTGGCGCAGGGCCAGATAAGTGGCGGAACTCTACATATGCGCCGCCGCTACCAAAAGTCGTGAATCCCTCCACGAGAAGGAATTGCGGGGTGCCGGATACGGGGCGAGGTTGGCGCGGTTCGGATGGCTTCACCAAATCGGCGCGGAAATAAGATGCTTCGATCTGCTCTTCTTCTTGTTGCGTAAACGGATAAGTCATATTTTCTCCTTCGAAAGTTTTTGTACCTACTCTCTCACCAGGGTCAGAGAGTAGGAATTGAGATGCTAGCGCTGATCTTGACCGAATCAGCATGAGGGTAAGGCGGCCCACGGTTCGTGCCGGTGTTTCGGCGGCACAAACTTACCAATATTGAGAAACTGGCAATCTTGATATTTCGCCGCCACAGATCTCATACCCGTAGCAGTGCTCTCCGACATGGACAGCGGCCCACGTCTCATCATGCATGACAACTTTGTTAGCGTTGAGTTGCTTTGCGAATTCTTGCTCTTGAGCGGTCATCGGGTTTTCTCCTTCGTCGCTAGTAGCGACCTACAAGAGCAATATTACCGGAAGTAAATCTATTGTCAAGCATAAAACCGGTAAATGGGTAAATTATTTCAATGGTTCTATTGGCTGTGCGTTCCATTTTCTAGAATGGCACTTAGCGCAATGGGTTGGCAGTTTACCGGTCGGGAGCCAGATATGCTGGCACTGGGAGCACTGGAGGGCCTGGACTTGGATGACTGGCATTACTTTATCTCCAGAATTTCAAAGTCAGACCGAAGTGGCAGTTTCCCGCTTAAGCCTCGCACGAAGCAGCGAAGCGCAGCAATCTGCTGTTCGCGGGTCTTCTGCGCAAGAACTATGTCTAGAGCCTCGCCAAGGATCTTAAGTTCTTGGTTGTCATCAATCATGCTTTTACCTCGCTGAACTCCACATACCCGCACAGGCCACAGGTACCGGCCAGCGGATCGGGCAGAACTTGGTCACAGCCGAGGCAGCGGATTGCTGATACTGGAGCGGAATGCATTACGCGAATCCTCAAATCTCGACTCCAGCCGCGCTGAACTGAGCGCAAAGACCGCAGATACTTTGCGGCATCGCGGCGATTCGAGCCGTAATGTACGGTGATGGGCTGGGCAGTCTTCAGAATGCCCGAGTATTGGGTAATCGTGATGTTTGGTTTGTTCATGTGCTAAACATTAACACATGTGTGCCCATTGTCAACAGTAAATAGTTATGGGTTGATAGATTTTGAGGGGGTTGAGGGAGGGGATGGGCGCTGGCCATTGGGATGTCCTCTGCGGGAAGATTGCTGATTTCTACTTCCCGGATCAGAGGCTAGTTGTTGAAATAGATGGCGGATACCACTATTTCAAGAAAGGCCAACGCGCAAAAGACAGGGGCAGGCAAAGGGTAATAGAGAAAAGCGGACGCCGCGTTATCAGATTCGACAATAAAGACGTCATTAATTTCCCAGAGCATACAATTGCGGCGATACTGAAAGCTCTTGGGCCAGCCTTTGAGTAGTCACTACACACTTCTTAACAATGTTATCCGTGGAACTAATGTTGCCCTTTTCTCCCAAAATCCACATTTTATTAATTTTGTGCTTGACAATGGCAAAGTGGTAACCATAAAGTGTCACTTGTTGATCATGGACAATCCTCCTTCGACTGGTAGTGCGGCCTCTGTGGAGAAGCAGGGGCCGCCTGTATATGGAGAATTGCATCCAGTTTTATCGTCGTTCACAGTATTTCCCGTAAATTCAAGTTATTCAAGTGCAAAATACCACAACAGAAAGGCAGCAATTCCGATGGTTTACACGTTGTCCGGCGGCTTGCAACAAAGGGCGACCGACATCCCTGAAATCTGTGTCTCAGCAGCTATGGGAGCGAAACGGGTGTTAATTGCAAGCGGATATGCCAATCACACAACGCGCACGATCCGGCTGGAGTCTGGGACCTTCCAGCCGGTTGAGATCGCCAAATAATACCGATTAAGCCCAGCTCCACCCAAGTGAGCAGGGAATAAATGCTCGCACACCAAGAGCCGACATCCGGCGAAATACAAGCATATTATTTTTTAAAATGAATGACTTAGGAACCTGTAAAGCAGGCGGCCCAGGCGGTACTCATCCTAATTACGGGAAGCCCCATATTGCTGTCGAAGGGAAATTCGAAGGCCGGCCAAGATCCTCATGTCGCGCTTGTGGTCGATGGCTTGGGACTTCGCCGGGGATTGGCGGCCAGCAAACAACGGTAGCAGTCTACTATCAGGGGCAGGCTCCGGATGGACCGCCAGCAGAGTTCACGACTCGGGAGCGAGCAGAGCAACTCAAGAGTGGGGGTAGGGCGCAGAGCATCAATCACGGCAAGGCGATACGGATTATGACGGTGCGGCCAAGCATGGCCGGGGTGAGAGAGTCGAGAAAGCTTGGCTGGCAGAAGCTCCCTAGTGGATGTGTGACCACAATGCAACTCTCAGGTGAGGTTGATACGGTGAAGCGCGGTCGCACGAAGATTTCCAGGGGCCCGGAGTATTGTTCAGCGCGGGATGTAAACTTCGTGCCAAAATCTCTGGAAAGTGCTACAGTACGGCCATGACAGACGCAGAAAAGTTCGTCCGCGAAAGACTCCCCGAGGCTGAATGTTGCGGCCCAATGCGAAACGGAAGGCCGCATCCCGAAGGTGGATACATGTTATTTGCTATGCGATCTTGCAGTGGGCCATTCAGTAGCGGAGACTGCCAAGCCTGAGACCGTCAAGCCTTCCATGAAGATGCAGGATATTCACAAGCCATGCCCGTATTGCGGGAAGCCGTTCGAGGACGGTAGTTTCCGCAGCGCTGGCAATGCTCTGGAAAATCACATCCGCAATAAGCATTCACAGGTAATCGACAAACCCCGTATCCGTGAAAGCCGAGCACAGGCCATTCCAAGAGTCCCAGGATATCGGCGCGGGGTCGGAGTACTTACGCTCACAGAGAAACAGGAAGAGATGCGCCAAAGGATGGAAGTAGCGCGAAAGGCTGCTTACATCAGAGGCGCACGAAGCAAGTTTACCGGCCAATCTTCGCGGCCCGTGCCAATCACTCACAACTCAATCGCGGCGTCTTGCGATTTTGGCCGGTAATGGACAACCTTCGCACTCCGGAAGTAGTAGCGAAAGAACTTGAGCAACTTGCCGCCGATCTGCGCTCTGGAAAAGTTGAGCGATACCAAGCGCCAAAGTTGATTTCCAAGCTTGCGAATCGAGTTGAGAGAGCATGAAGCGTGATATCTACGGAAACCCTCGGATGTCTCCCGATGAGTGGATTGCTACTCGTATCGGCTGGGGCTGGGGAGTCGTGGTTGTCATGGGATTCGTGGCCTTTATCGTTGGCTTATGGGAAACTGCTAAACACTTTTAGAATCAGAATGCTTCTGGTCAAGACAGAAATCAAGCCAAGCTCAATTCACGGCATTGGTCTTTTCGCGGGCGAGGATATTGCAGCAGGGACGCTGGTGTGGGAATTCCGTGAGCCATTTGACCGGCACATGCCTGAGTCTGAATTTTATGCCCTCCCTCAGATAGCGCAAGAGCACGTTCGGCAAAGATCGATGCACAGCAAAGATGGCTGGTATCTGTTCACTGGCGACAACGACCGATTCATCAATCATTCTGAGTTTGCCAATCTCATTACCAACGAAGAAATAAGCCAAAGCCATGCAGCGAGAAATATCGCGCGAGGCGAAGAACTTACCGAAGATTATCGGCTCTACAATGAGCCCGAAGGATTAAGTTTATGAGAAAAAACAGATTCACCAATTTCAAGGCATGGCTGGTTCTGACGCTGGTCATCGTTGCAATCTCAGGCTGCATCAAGCGGCAAGGTACCGGCAAGCCAGTTACGCCATTCGAGCAGGTGATGGTCTGGAATGATGCTCTGGCGCAGACCAATAACAGCGTGGCCAAAGGGATCATAGCGGTAAGCTCTGGTACCTCTCCGCTGGTTATGCCGGACAAAGCAGCCGTGATTCTTCTCCAGCAGCGTAATATTGCAACAGCCGACCAGCAATTGACGATCATTTTCAAGACAGGGCAGGCCGGCGCAACACTTCAGGCAGCGCAGATCCAGGCGTTACTCAGTCAGATCAAGGCGGCCTCACTGGTACTCGTTGATTCCGGAGCCATCGGCGTAAAGAATCCGGCGAGTAAGCAGACGTTCGATGCTGATATCCAAGCCATCGGAGATTTAATTACCAATATCACGAGCGGGTTGAAGTCGGCGGGGGTGATTCAATGAACCTACAAGACACCAAAGATTATCAGGACTACTGGCGTGGGAAAGTAGGAAGGCCAGTTCAGCGGATCTGTAACCTTGGGTTCCAATGGTTGCCGTCTAACTATGATCCTCTGACAACCATTGACGCGGAAAAGTGGGCAGCACATTTCCTCCAAGTCCTCCGCGAAAATCCCGAAATCATCATTGACCACGATTTCATGCTTACATGGTTCTCCAATGCCATCATGCGTGGATACGATGAGCGGTGCTGGCAATCGCTTCAGTACAAGCGCAGTATTCGCCGTGCTCTGTTCTCGCGCTGGAACTGGCGTCACTATGCCATCGCCGATTGGCTCTCGCCCAAACTCCGTGGCCCTGAATGGCGCAAACATCTTGGATTGGAAGGTGCAAAGTGAACGTAGCTCTTATTCTCCAGATCGGACAACTTGTTGCCACTCTTGGCCCTATTGCGCTGGACATGGCGCTGAAGATCCAGGCTTTACTTGCTCCATTGGGGCCGGATATCGCCGTCAACATTAAAGCATTGGGTGATGATGCAATCGCCGCAGACGCCGATACCGTGGCCGCCGTGAATGCTTTCTTGGCAGCGCATAACCTGCCGGCGATTTAAACAAACCTGCTCCCGTTGGCAGTGCAAGGTGCAAGGTAAGCAACGGGTGGCTGGACGACTCTTGCAATTAGAGTTGCATCCCGCGTGGCTCTCACTGGCCACGTAAAAGAATCGTGCAGTGAGTGGGGGGATGAGCGGCTCGAAAATTGGGCTACTGACACCTAGGCAAGGGCGGCTGCCGAATAACATGGCCGCCCGTCAATTTCAATGACCAAACTCAGGTCAGTAATCTCAATCGTTCTCAGTCTCTCAGCCATCTTCGCTCTGTGCTCTGTGGGCTATTTCTTCATCCATTTAAGCCGAACAGCAGACGCACTGGCAAATACTCCAGAGAGCGCAAATAGGACGCTTGAATCCATTTCGGCGACATCGGCCAAGCTCTATGATACGACAACCCAATTAAACGATACGATTGCTCTTGCGAATAAACGACTCTTCGCGGATGGCGGCCTAATCCAAGCAACTCAGAAATCCATCGTGGCCTACAAATCAGTTGCCGTGGAAGCGGCGATAGGCGAGAAAAAGTATTGGAATGAACTGGAAACCGGAACGACTGAGGTTCTGGGCAACGCGAATAAGGCGCTCCAAGGATTGACCACGGCAGAAGTTGGAGTAACGGCAGACTTCCACGAAAGCACGGCTCATCTGAATGCAGCAGTTGACCGAATCGGCCCAATGGTAGACCAGGGCGGGAAAACGCTCAGAACGGCACAAGGCGCAATTGAAGCCATAGACGTACCAGCGGTAAACGAAAGCCTCAGAAACGCAAGCCTAGCAACGGGGAATGTGGCTGTAGCAACTGGCGACATCAAAGACGCGGTACATCGGTGGACGAGGCCGGCATCGGTGCTGAAGTCGCTGGCCATTAATCTGTTGGGATTGGCGGGTAGCGCGAGGGCGTTCTTTTGAGCGACGAACCGCGCAAGAAAGCCTCTTATGTGGGAGCGCCAGCAGTGTTCGCTCTTGAGCAAGCCTGCAAAGACATCAACGATGCTTTCGGCGGGTACCGTTGCTATTTGGTTGGATCGGCGCTTGAACGTGGGGATTGGCGGGATGTAGATGTCCGCTACATTATGGAAGACGAAGAGTTCTCCGTGCTCTTTCCGAATGCTGGCCAGCAGTGGGAACAAGATCCGCGCTGGCTATTGCTCACGGTTTCTATTTCGGAAAGGCTTTCCAGAATAACTGGGCTGCCGATTGATTTTCAGATTCAGCCGCAAACTCACGCCAATGAAAGGCATACAGGAATGCGTTCTGCAATCGGATTGAGAATATACAAACCAGAATGAAAATCTCCGACTTGCTAAATTCCACAGACAACAGAAAAGGTTCACGCTTACTAAGTCTTCTCGGTAGATTCTGGGGGAGATACCGAGATTGAGGGGCTGGAGACGGCCCCTCGCTTTTATTCCCCGGCATCACACTCTTTATGACCACTCAACAACTTTTCATACCGCGTGGCGTATTTGCCACCAAGATCATCATACTGGCGTTCGCAATTCCACTCGCTGCCATACTCGCTATCCTGGCAATAATACAAACAGGGAGTGTAAACGTGGACCCAGATACTATCGCAACACTGTGGAAGGCATTCTTTGGGCTCAGCGGAGCCGCTAACCTGTTCTGTGTTTACAAGTTAGCCGTGATCAGCTATCAACATAAACTCATGTGGACCGACTTCGAACGGCGTAAGCGATTGAACGGTGGCCACAGTCAACACTCCAGCGATGGGGAATAAAATTTACGAAAACAGAAAAATGGTGAAGGTGTTGATGACAGACTTAAGAAACAGCGATAAAGTCTCCCATAGAGGAGATTTTTTATATGAAAAAGCTGTTCTTCATAGTGGCATCATGCGTTTTACTCTTTGCTCTCATTCGTCCAGCGTCCGTTCCGGTGGATGGTCCCTGGCCGCCTCCGCAGTGCTTCCCGCCACAGGTCTGCAACTGACCGACTCAGGAGGTTGGGCATGAATCTCAACCTCCTGAATTATTTTGTCGGGATCTTAGGAACCGTACTGTACATTGCCGTTTTGGTTCGCGTCATCACCAGCAAGTTTGCTCCTCATTTGTCAATGTTCCGCGTTTATTTGGCCTACTGGTCGCTTGCTTCAATCAGCATGGCATTCGCGACTTTATGGCCTACCGCGTACCCGCAAATATATTCTGTTCTCGCGGCGCAAATTGGCTCTGTTGGGCAGGGCATTATGGCCTTGGCTCTAATCAATATCACTCTGGCAAAAGTCAAAGACAATTTATTTCCGATTGCGTTCTTTGTGATTACAGCCGCGCTGCTGTTCGTTGTCTTCTTGGATGGAACTCCGAACACGGTTTCCTCTTTGCTGAGGCTGGGCTGGCGCTGGGATGCGGTTGCTGGGTTATTACTGGCTTTCACGTTGATGCGTTCTCAGGTGTGGCGCTGGGAATACTCCTATTCGGTAATCGCCTATTATCTCTTGGCGCAAATCACTCTTCACATCGGCGCAGTCTACCTCCAGAGCATCTGGAATGACACCCACTTCGGGATCGTGGCGCTTGCTCATCAATTGTCATGCGTTGGGCCGCTGTGGTGGATGACTCGGAAAGTTTTCAGGATGACAAGGCCAGCAGAATCCAAATCGTATGGAGTTGGTGCTTAATTTATGACCGACAAGCACAGTATCGAAGAATTTTCGGATTTTGCCAGCGGTGAGCGTCTACGAGAAGAGTTGCGGAGCGCAGGATTTGCTAAGGCCGCCGATGCCATGCTGGTTATTGACGCTAAAGGCAAGATCGTAGTGGTCAATGAACAGGTGACAACGTTCTTTTGGTACACCGAAGCCGAATTGCTGGGCGCGTCCGTTGATATTCTAGTACCTGAGAAATTGCGTGATGCCCATGCTCAGCACCGTACAGATTACGTTGATAATCCGGTTGTGCGTTCAATGGGTGCTGGCCGGGAATTGAGCGGACGGCGCAAAGACGGCAAGGAGTTCCGGGTTGAAATCAGCATCAATCCCCTGCCTCATAGAAATGAAATGTTTTTCATGGCCATCGTGCGAAGGCCTACGGTGAAGATGATTGCATCGGGCGTCCAAGGCTAAGGACATGGCAACTCGCGATCAGATGATCGCCGATGCGCTCAAGGAAGTTAAAGACGGTCTCAAGGATTTAGGAAACAAGTTTGACAACAACAAAGACGAGCGTAACCGCGAGATGGCCGAATTTAAACAGCAATATGCCAGAGAAATGGCCAAACTGGAAACACAAGTCAAGATTTACGCCGGTATCGCTGGGGCCCTGGGAATGGCAATCGGTACGGCAGTTTCAAAGTTGTTAGTGAGATAGGGTTTTCATAGGAGCAACAAAATGGCATCAACCATACAGCACGCTTTTCTCATTATCGCTATCATCTGTTGGTTTCTTTCGTCATGTGCAGCAGTGTTCGGATATTTCATCCCGGCAACTCCCGCGACCAATCCCTATTACGGGCGCTCGCTGGCAATTCCCTTTATCGCCGTGGGGTTATTTTTCTACGGCATGGCAATCTATAAGTAGCGGCGGCATGTCAGCCGCAGGGATAAAACCCTCTCGTAACTTTAAATCTTCAGAATTTATCCTGGAGATAGACGAAAACGGCGAACACTTCTGGGTTGGAGATGCGGGCGAGAAATTGACGGAGTTCTTGAGTTTCAAGGCTGAAGATTATTCTCCGAATACCAAGGTAATACTTTACCCGCCATTAACGCGCACTCGCGGCGATAATGGTGAGACATGAAGAAGTTCAAAAATAACGGGCAAAGAGTAATTGACCCGACAGAGAATGTCATGTCTCTTGTCGCGGCAGCCCAAAAACGGCAGGATGATCTTCGAGAAGCGGAGAACAGGCGAATTGATGATCTCAGAAAACAGCAAGTACAGTACGAGCACGAATTGCGTACAGTCCGTTCGCAATATCAGGATGAATTAGCTCAAGCAGAATCTAAGCGCATTGATGCGCTGGCAACGGCGGAATCGCGAAGGCTTGACGCTGTTCTTGCGGGCATGAAGGCAGATGTGGCACTCGCTAGCGAAAAAGCCAGTGCGACCGCAGCAACCCTCGCCGCTTCCGTAGCTGCTACGGCAACGGCCACGGCATCACAGATTAATGAACTGCGGAACACTCTTGATAAGAGGCTTGCCGCAGTGGAGCAAAATCAGTATCAGGCGGGCGGAGCACAGACGCAACGCAGCGAAGGGCAGAAATCGAATCAGTGGGCAATCACGACCGCGATTGTCATTGGCATGGCCGTCATTACATTTCTGCTATCTCGTATCTGGCCGGCCCATTAGGGGTATGCGATAACGTGATTACAGCATCTCAAATATTGGCCCATCTCTGGGGCGATTACATTTTCCAGTCCGATTGGATGGCCAACGGTAAAACTAAGTGGTGGTTTCCGTGTGCGATGCACGTCCTGTTCTATTGTCCAGCATTCTTGCTTTTCCATCCGAGTTGGCAGGCAATGGCGGTCATCGCAGTGACGCACTATTTCATTGACCGCTATCGGCTGGCCCGCTTCGTCGTGTTCGCAAAGAACTGGTATCTAAAGAAATTCGATTTCTGGAAGCCGATGCCGGTTGGATGGCAGCATAAAGTAACTCCGACTGGATACCCAGAGTCAACGCCCGATTGGTTGGCGGTCTGGCTCCTGATCATTGCGGACAATATCCTACATCTGACAATTAACGGTCTTGCGCTGAGGTATCTGTGAGCACAACAGCCCCATATCTAATTGATCTTCTGCCAGCCGGCAGCAATGCAACCGTCCTGTTCCATGAAATGGGATGGTTTCAGAAGTCTCCGAATGGTCACCGAAATGTCGGCTACAACAGCGACGATCAAGTGACGGTAGATCGGCATCTGGATATGATCTTGGCGTTCGGCAGGGGGATTCCAGCTTCGCGGCTAGGAGTTATTCTGGACTGGTACGGGCCGGGATTCAAAGACCCATATATTGACAAAGCGGGATTGCTGCTAAAAGCCGGTTGTGAAAAGCGGGGCATGAAACTCTCGCTCTGCTTCGATCATGGGATTCCCGATGTTCCAGGAGCAGTCGCATACGCAGCGCAGAATTATTTCGGTTCGCCGGCGTTCTTGCGGCATTCGAGCGGCAAATTATTTGTCACTGACTTCAACACGTCTGCCGATTGGAATACATTGTCCGCTCAATATGGACTGCATTGCTGCCGATGGACAAACGCGAAGCCGGGAGGGTACGCATGGATCAAATGTGGCCCTGGCGATAACCCTACGGCAATAGACACCCTTTGCCGTGAAAATCAACTCGTGGAAGTTCCTGGAGTGTGCGCTGGTTTCGATGACGGAGATCCGGCGAATATGGCGCAATCGAAGTGGGGCGGTCCACGGCGAACGGCTGGGTATGAGAACGGCCAAGCGTGGCTGAGAACGTGGAAGAGCGTACCAGTAGAGGCGCAGATCATTCAGGTCATCACATTGAGCGACATTGACGAGAGAACGGGAATAATCGGATGCTTGGGAGAGAGCCTGCCAGCCGATTGTATTTTGCCGGTCGGCGGAGTAATCCCGAATGTGCTTTCAGGTACCCCGGCGCTCAATCCTCCTAAAATACCGCCCAAGCCTACGCCAATCCAGCAAGTACCCCCGGCGCCCAAAATCGATTACCAAGCCAACATCCTGAAGGCTGGCGCGTACCTTAGAGCATGCGTTGCCCCAGACGGCGAAATCCTGATGGCTCTGGACTCGCCAATCGTAAACCCGTATTTCTCGAATCTGGCAGCCCTCGGAATGTGCCATGATCCAGCGTGTATTCCATTTGTCATCAATTGGATGAAATGGTACATCGCCCATGAGAATTTCCCTGACAAATGGGGTGCGATGGGAACGGTATACGATGCGTCCGAAGTCGGCGGGAAGTCAGTTTCGAGTAACGGAGCCGATTCAACGGATTCTTACGCAGCAACGTTTCTGAGTGTGGCGTGGGCGCTCTGGAATACTGGCGATGCGACGGCACAGGTTTACGTAAAATCTATTATTCCGCAATTGCTTGCAGTCGCTGAAGTAGTGCTTCAAACTCAGCAGCCAGACGGTCTTACATGGGCGCTGCCTAATTATCATCAGAAGTATTTGATGGACAATTGCGAAGGATACCGAGGTCTTATGGACTTCGCATCTCTGTTGCGCGTGACTGGAGCGCAATATACCGGAGATTATTATGGGCGAAAAGCATCCGAAATCCTCAACGGTCTGAAATTCATGTGGCTGGGCAAGTTATGGTCTCCATCCAAAGACGAAGCCGGGACCATCGCACAGCCGAACTTGGCAACTTGGTATCCCGATGCCGTTTGCCAGTTATTTCCAGCAATGCTTGGCGTTGACCCAAATTCGCAGATCACTTACGCTGCATTCAATAAATCTTGGCCGAAATGGTCAACCCTTGAGCACGGATCAGATACTTTCCCTTGGTGCCTCTGTGCTTACGCGGCTGCGATCATGGGCGATACCGTGCGGGCAAACGAGTTTATTAGCGCAGTCATGGCGAAGTGGGCAAACGGATTTACGTGGCCTTTCTTCTCTGCTGAGGCTGGATGGTTTGCTCTGGCTAATGCTATGATGGGCAAGAAATGAGAGATATAGTCGTTGCTCTTCTCGTGATTTTTATTGTCGCACTCGTAGTTTTTACGAGATGGATGAAAACCATCCAGTTGCCGCGATTAATTGCCGAAAGAACACTGCTAGGAATCCCGAGTGGCCAGAGTTATTGGAGTTGGCCAAAAGACAAGAAACTTGAAAGATTAGTTTCTGAGCGCGAACTGAATAGGTCACAAATTAAAATCTTGGAGATGCTTGGATTTATGGTGCATGGATGAGCGAACACGATGAACTTCAACAGATTTTAGGGGATTCCGCAGGCCGCATTGACTCAAGGAATGCCAGAGCAGACCAGTGCGAACCGTCCCAGCCTACTTCGCCAGCGGTAACCGAATCAGCAAAGGTCAATTATGCTCAATGGGAAATTGAGCCGAATGACATGTTTTTGGCGACTGGCGGAACTCGTGCCACATTACCACCGGGCGTCTATCGACTACTGGAAGATCAACGCGGAATTCACTTCGCTCGCGCCAATGTCCTCACAGACAAACTGATTGACCTGCACGATTCGGCTGCCAATGAAATCCTTGATGGCATCCGCACGTTCTGGAAGTCCAAAGCCCATTTCGATGAACTCGGAATTCTGTACAAGCGCGGTTGTCTGCTCTGGGGGCCGCCTGGTAGCGGCAAGACGGCCACAGTTCAGCGACTCATGAAAGAACTCGTTGATGATGGCGGGTTTGTGATTCTCTGCGATAGCCCACGATTAGCAGTTCATGCTCTGGCGCAAGTTCGACGCATTGAGCCAGACCGGCGTTTGATCGTTGTCGAGGAAGACATTGAGGAAATCATGAACCATCACGGTGAGCATCAATTGCTTGCTTTGCTGGACGGTGAAAACCAGATTGCAAATGTCGTCCACATCGCCACTACGAATTATCCCGACCAACTAGGGGCGCGAATCATCAACCGTCCAAGCCGATTCGATGAAGTGAAGAAAATAGGGATGCCGAACGAATGGGCAAGAGCAGCATATTTCAAAGCCATTCTCGGCACAGAGAAACTTGCGGATTACGGCGGCGAGGAACGGTGGGTCATGGACACTGAAGGCATGAGTATTGCCCACTTGCGCGAATTGGTTGTTGCTGTTTATTGCTTGGGGCGCGGTTACGAAGAAACTCTTGACCGTCTCAAGAAAATGGGAATTAAACCAAAGAGTCATGAAGACGGATTCAGCAATGGCAGAGACTTCGGTATCGGCGCAGCGGCGAATCAACTTAAATCAACGCCAATGAATGCCCCTGCAAAATCTAACGGCGGATGGCGGTGAGGAAATTCTGCCGTACTCCGGGCCGTGCCATAACCCGCTATGAAGCATTCAGGCGGTTCGGAATAAAGAACTCAGTTGGTTTCACAATCGGCGGTTACGGCTGCGGACCTGAGTATTACTACCGATTCTTGGACTGAAATTGGTCTATGATGACAATCTTAATAATCATCATCGTGGCCATCCTGTTAACGGCAGGGCATTTCACTATGATGCATAGGTTTGACGCCGCTTTTAACCGAATACTTGATTCACTTAACGCCATCAAACAAGGGGAAATAAACATGGACGCAGACATTCAGAAACTCATTGACCAAGCAAAACTCAATACCAACGCGGAAGCTTCTGCCGTTGCAACAATCAATGGCCTAGCAGCCAAACTCTCCGCAGCACTCGCCAATGTTGGCGGCCTATCGCCAGCAGATCGCGCAACTCTTCAGGCCGAAGTTACCGACATGCAGACCGGGGCAGCATCCTTGGGGGCCGCGATCGTGGCCAACACGCCGGCAGCGGGGAATCCTCCGGTAACGACTCCTCCGGTTGTTCCGCCAGCAGTTTAACCCAGAGACGGGCCAGTCCTACAGTTTCCATCGCAGGCTGGCCGTCTTCACTTTCGAATAGGAGAATTAATCCCATGAGCACTAATCCCTCAAATCTTCAGAACGTAGAGAATCACCTCGCAACATTCGCACACATCGTCCGCGCAGACGTGGACAAGGCGCTGCCATTCGTCGCCCGCATCATTTCAGTTGCCGGCTCAATCTGGCCATTGGTCGGTTCCATCGGCTCTCCTCTGATTGCTGCCGTAATCAAGGCTGAAGCCTCTGTGAATGCCCCAGGTCAAGGCGCAAACAAACTGGCATCGGTTATTGCCGCAGTTGGCCCACAAGTGCAGCAGGCGCTCAATGCGTCAGGCCACGCGGCACAGGGTGCAACAGTCGAATCCACCATCGAAAAGGTCGTTAAGGGATTACAGGAGCCTACGGCGGTAGATCAGGTTCCGGCAGTGGTATCTGCGCCAATTCCGGGCGTTCCGAAGGCGTAACCAATGAGACTCGTTAGAGACGAAAACGGCGAGAGTGTGACTCGCCCATGTGGCCACGATGATTGGGATAAGCCATCAACATTTCTCGGAGAAACAGGCACCGAACAATTCTCTGTTGTAACCCGCGTGAACGAGGAAAAGATTGGCGAGCATAAGATCCATGATCCATTCGTGCGAACGGTGGTAATACTTAGAGGATTTAAGTGGGCATGGAAAGCGCTGTTCGGCGGCCTGACTATCCAAGTCTCGGTCAATTCCAGCGAAGGCGCATCGCGGGCAATAATGACGCTCAATCCTCATCAACTTCAGGCCGAAACCGAGAAGATGCTGGAAGAGCGCCGACTGAGCCAGGAGGCCCATGCGCGGGCTGAGGACTACGGGATTTGCCAGATCGCGGGAGAAGCATGACAGACGATCAATCACCAGAAACTACAAACGAAGAGCAGCCAAAGCCTAAGCGCAGACACTTTATCCCCATCAAGGAGTCTCAGCTAGCTAAGAGCACAGCGGCCATTCTCATAGCCGAAGATCTGCTCACCGATGTCAAGATTGCTGAACGTGTCGGCATCAATCTAAAGACTCTTGGCAACTGGAAGCGCAATGAGCATTTCGCCGCTAAAGTTCTGGAGTACCAGAAAGCTTTTGCCGACCGCGCCCTAAAGCATGGATTGGCCAACAAGGAAATCAGACTCCATGAGCTCGACAAGATGTATGCCGACCTGAAGCAGGTTATCCGGGAGCGGGGATCTTCCGAGGAAATGAAGAAAGTGCCTGGAGGTACTACTGGGCTAATCTGCAAGACCTACAAAGGCATCGGCATTAACCAGCAGGAGATTTTCGAGGTTGACAATCCTACCATCAAGCAACTGATTGCCATCCATGAGCAATATGCGCAAGAGCTTGGCCAGAAGATTGCCAAGATGGAAGTGGCATTTGGCAGTATTGCTGAGCGCATGGAAGCTGCTGAAGAGCGACTGAAGAACAGAATCCCGTCAACATGTGTGCAATAGCAGCGCAAGAAGAAATCTATAACCGCCTTCATGATCGGCTGCTGGATTTCAAATGGGATCCTTATGGATTTGCGCTTTACGCCTATCCTTGGGGTGAGGGGGAGCTGGCGAATTCTGCTGGTCCTCGTACTTGGCAGCGCGAAATCATGGAGATTATTGGAGGACATCTCCAGAATCCCCAGACAAGATTTACGCCGTTACAAGTTGCTGTTTGTAGCGGCCACGGGATCGGCAAGCTACACTGTAAATCATTGGTAATAAATGATTTAAACGGCACAAAAAGATGGGGCGATATTCGGCCTGGGGATTTAGTTTTTGGTGGCGATGGAAGGCCAGTACGAGTCAAGTCCACTCATGAGCAAGGAGTAAAGCCAATATATCGGGTTACATTCGATGATGGCTCATACACGCTTGTTGGCCTGGAACATCTATGGAATGTTCGCGGTCGCCAAGAAAGACGCAAGAAGTTAGAAGGATGGCGAACACTCACAACCGAACAGATTTTAGAGCTTGGAGTTCTGCGATCAAACGGCGTAGCACAGGCAAAGCAATGGGAAATACCGATTCAAGGGGCAGCGCAATTTGAGGAAAGAGAAATTGACCTTCATCCGTACTTTTTTGGGATATGGCTTGGCGATGGAACTAAAGGAATCCCGCAATATACTAAACCGTTCCCTGAATTGGTTGAGCGGCTTAGAAGTTTGGGGATGCAAGTCAATGAGCGCCCAGACGGCAAACACAAGAGAGTTATTGGGATATCTCATCTTCTCACCGATGCAGTCTTCAGTTGTGGCTCCCACGAAAGATACATCCCAGATTCCTACAAATTCAATACCGTTGAAAATCGGCGTGAATTGCTTCGCGGCTTACTTGACACGGATGGCGAAGCAAATAGTTCTGGGAGTATTGGATACTCATCTACAAGTAAACGCCTTTGTGAAGATGTAATTTGGCTTGTCCGCTCTTTGGGCGGCAAGGCGATGATGCAGGATGCGGTAAAACATGGATGGTACCCAGATGGTGAAGGTGGAAGAGTTGAATGCCGGGATTGCTACAGGGCCACAATTAACCTCGACTGGAATCCATTCACAATTGAGCATCGGCGAAAGGCGTGGAAACCATCTGAAGAGCGATATCTTAAACGCTGGATTGAGAGCATTGAGTATTCCCACGATGAGGACGCAATGTGCATCTCTGTTGATGCTCCAGATGGTCTTTATCTTGCCAATGATTTCATCGTAACGCACAATACGAGCCTGATTGCAATGTTGACTGCATGGGCCAAGAGCACATGCAGGGATTGCCGAGTCAAGATTACAGCGAACACTGGGCCGCAGTTAGACACCATCACAGTACCAGAAGTATCAACTTGGTTCAGGCGGTTGATCAATGCGGATTGGTGGGACGTAAAAGCTACTTCGATCAAGGTAAGGGATACTAATTTTGAAAAGACATGGCGAACAGATTTTGTCACTTGGAGCGCTAAAAATCCTTCCGCTTTTGCAGGCTTGCACAATTACGGGAAGCGAATCCTCTATATTTTCGATGAGGCAAGCGGAATTGATGACATTATCTGGGAAACAACGCAAGGTTCCATGTCGGATGAAAATACCGAGATCATCTGGCTTGCCTTCGGAAACCCGATTGAGCGAGATGGGAGATTTGCAGAGTGTTTCGGCAAATTCGCCCATCGCTGGGTAAAGAAAAGAATTGATTCACGTACCGTCGAAGGAACCAACAAAGAGGCAATTCAGAAAGATGTTGACGATTGGGGCGAAGACTCAGACTTCGTTCGCGCTCGATGGCGCGGAGAGTTTCCACGTGCAGGCTCAAGCCAGTTCATCCCAAGTGATTCTGTAGCCTTCTGCCGAAAGTACAAAGCAACGGGCTACAGCGGCCTGCCAAAGATCATGGCGGTTGACGTGGCGCGGTTTGGCGATGATCAAACGACCATCGGGTATCGGCAGGGAAGAAAGGCAGTCATTCTCGCAAAGTATCGCGGATTGGACACGGTTCAGGTAGCAGAACATGTTATTGAGTTTATGGAATCCGAAGATCCCGATGCAGTGGTCATCGACGGTGATGGTCTCGGTGCCGGAGTGGTCGATCACATTAAGCACCGTGGATTTGGGAAGAAAGTTTTCGAGTTTCATGGAGGGGCCACGCCGAACGATGTAGCGAAGTATTTCAATCGCCGTGCTGAGATTTGGGGATTAGGCCGTGACGCTCTTAAGGCAGGAATGGAAATTCCCGATGATCCTGAGCTCGACTCTGACTTGACCGGAATAAAGTACGGATTTGGACCGAAGGGCCAGATTCAACTTGAGCGCAAAGAGGATATGAAGAAACGCGGATTGAAGAGCCCAGATCTTGGAGATATGCTTATGATGACATTCGCAGTTAGGATCATGGCGAAAAAGAAAGAGACTGCGACTCGGCCAGTTCTTTCGAGTTATGCTGGTAATTCTTGGATGGGAGCATGACCGAAGTCCATACCAATCTCTTTGTCGGCTCTCAGGCAGACCTGACGCCGACAGTTCACGACTATGCAATCGTTCACGCAGCAAAAGACCCTTGGCACCGGCAAGCGGTAGGCTACACCGAACGAGCAGCGCCTAAAGATCATCCTGAATATCTGTTTGCGCATCGCCGGAATCGGTTGAGCCTGAATCTGATTGATGCTGCCTATCCTCAATTCATTCCCGATGCGGTGATGGACGAAGGCTGCAAGTTTATCGGGAAGCATTTGGCCGCAGGCTCAAAAGTGCTGGTGCATTGCAATCAGGGACAGAGCAGAGGGCCGGGATTGGCGTTCTACTATCTTTGGAAATCAGCGTTATTGCCTGAAGAGTTTGAGGTTGCACTGGCTGAGTTCAAGAAGGTATATCCTGCATTTAATCCCGCTTCCGGTATTCTCGGGTTTCTGAAAGTACGGTGCGTGAAGCGTGGCGAAGTGTTGCAGGCTGAAACGATTGAAGAGCAATCGGAAGGCCCAGTTAGCGATGAAGAGTTTTTAGCCCGATTCGGGTAAAGGAGAGAAATGGCACACAGAGAAATGGCATCGGCCACGGTACAGAAGCGCGAGATGGGCAAGAAGATGCTGGAGCACCTGAAGGTAATAAAGGGGAAAGGCGATAGCGGCCATGTGATTGAGCACCATTACGAAAATGGTGGTATGGGCATGTGGCACAAACCTGATGTAGTCCCATTCGGCGCTGACCAAGGCAAGGAGGCGCTGGCTCATATTGCTTCAGCCGTTGGCATTAAAATGGACGCCGAAGAGAAAGGCGAGTCTCCCAAGGAAGAGAAGGCAGAAATGGCGAAGGGTGGGAAGGGAGAAAAGGAGGAGGAAGACGATGCCTAGGCCACAGACCCCGATGCCAGAACTCCTAACATCTCAAGAGGGTGTGGAGTTGTCCGCCTACAACATCAACACCGATAAAATGGATAGCATCCCCGGCTTAACTCCACAGCAGGCCACTGATATCCAGCGGCTGTTATGCCGTTATTTTGAAATGGGAGTCAGCGCGGGAATAAACACGGCGCGAGAATCCTTAAAGAATCTGTAATGCCAGCCTTTCTTGAGCAGAAACTCAAAGCGCGGTACGGACAGAACAGCAAGATACCGTACAAAATAATGAACTCTATCGGTGCAATGAGGGGTTCACGCGAGACGGCGAAAGGTGCTGCCATGCAGCGCAAGCACGACAAGAAAGTCTCTATTCTGGCTTTGATGAGGGCGAAATAATGGCCATCCACATCAAACCCTCGCGCAAGGGGCTGCTCCACAAGAAACTTGGCATCCCAGAGGGCAAGCCAATCAGTATTGCTGCGTTGATGTAGGCCAAGAGTTCAAAGAGTCCAGCGCTTCGCAAAGAGGCAACATTTGCCGCTAGTGCTCGAAAGTGGAATCACAGTTAAATGCCAACTGGTACCCAAGACCCTAAATCGCTCTTCCCGTTCGGCACATCCGATCTGCGCCGACCAAGATTGAGCGGAGCGATGCGGAATTATGCGACCAAGCCAAAGGCACAGTTTAGGCCTCAGAAAATCGGGGCAATCAAGGCCAACAAATTGGTTTCCATTGCGGCTCTTTTGCCGAAGAAAGGTTACAGATGATCCAACCTCTCCATGACCGCGTACTCGTTCGCCGAATCCAACAAGAGCAAGGTTTGATTGTGCTCACCGATGCTGAAAAGTCGCGGCGCTGTGAAGTCTTGGCCGTTGGCCCTGGAAGATGGGATGCAGAACGAGAAGAATTTAAGCCAATCCAAGTTAAGGCTGGACAGACTGTGATTGTTTCCCCGTCAATCAACAATGAGGCATGGACCGACATCATCCAGCGCGGTGATGAAGTTCTGATTCAGGAAGCGGATATCTTGGTGGTGTGCGGGTGAGGGCCACTGCTCGGCTCTGGATAAGCACCATAATCTTTTATCTTGTAATGTCCCATTTTTCCTACGAATTACACCCTAAGTCATGGGTAACAATGGGCGTCATTGTTTATCTTTTCACAATATTTTCGGTTGGCATCATTGACAAACGGGAAAACTAAAATGAGTTACGATTCTCCCGAAGTCAAAGCCGAAAACGACCAAGAGAGCAGACTTCGCTCACTCGCCGAAGGAATCATTGACAACAAGCACTTGCGCGAAATACTCAAAGAGACTCATCCAGCCTTGCGCCGTGGAGTATACGACAAATTGAAGCCGATGGTGAGTTTTAAAGCACAACCATATTTCTTTCTGATTCGATAAATGCCAGCCCTCGTAGAAGCCACAGGTAGCCCCAAGCAAAAAGAAATAGATGAAGAAGAGCAAGCCAGAATTGATCTGGATGCTTTTCTGACTCTTGCGCGCAAGCGTTTCTCTATTGCTGAAGAGGCTGAGGCAGAAAACCGCAAAGCTTCTCTTGAAGATCTGGAATTTTTCACTGGAGAGCAGTGGCCGAACGATGTCAAGGCCGCAAGAAGCGCCGATGGACGCCCATGCCTCACAATCAATCGGCTCAAGGGCATAAAGAATCAAGTCACGAACGAGCAGAGGCAGCAGAGGCCAGCAATTCAAGTAAACCCTCGTGGAGACGGAGCCAGCACGGAGACCGCCGAAGTCTATCAAGGGATAATACGAGACATTGAGGTAAACTCTGACGCTGAAATTGCCTATGACAGTTCATTCGAAGGAATGGTCATCGGTGGATTCTCGTACTTCCGCGTTCTCACTGATTACCTTCCCGGATTAAGTTTTGAGCAGGAACTTAAGATCAAGCGGATCAAAAATCCCTTCACGGTTTACTTTGATCCAACCTGCATTGAACCTGATTATTCCGATGCAAACTGGGCCTTCATCATCGAAGACCTGTCGAAACAGGAATACAAAGCGCAGTTTCCTAAGTCTGAAGCCGCTTCGATGGTGGACTTCAGCAGTATTGGAGATCAATCGCCGGGATGGGCCGCAAAAGAGACAATTCGCATCGCTGAGTACTTCCATGTTGAGCACGATACCCAGCCGATTGTGCTTCTTGATGATAATCGCGTGATGCTCAAAGAACATGCGCCAAAAGATGCGGTAATCGTTAAATCCAGAGACATGATAGTTCGCCGCGTGGTCTGGACAAAGATCAATGCCATCGAGAAATTGAAAGAGACTTCTTGGCTTGGCCAGTGGATACCGATTATCCCGGTACTCGGCGACGATCTGGACGTAAACGGGAAAAGGTACCTTGCTGGATTGATCAGAAACGCAAAAGACGCACAAAAGCAATACAACTACATGAACTCGGCGGCCACAGAGCAGATTGCATTGGCCACTAAAGCCCCATATTTGGCAGTGGAAGGCCAGATGGAAGGCTTTGAGAAAATGTGGGAACAGGCCAATGTCAGGAATTTCTCGTTCCTGTATTACAAGGCTGTTGATGTTCAAGGTAAACCCGCTCCTCCTCCGACACGCAATGCGGTAGAGCCACCTATTCAGGCAATGGCAGTGATGATCAGGCAGGCTGACAATGACCTGAAAAGTACTACAGGCATTTATGACGCATCTTTGGGGGAAAGAGGGCCAGACCAGTCAGGGAAGGCGATTCTAGCTCGACAGAAGCAGGGAGACGTTGCCACGCTCAACTTTAGCGACAATCTGGCGCGGTCGATTCGCTTTCTTGGCAAGCAATTGGTGGATTTGATTCCGAGAGTTTATACCGCAGCGCGAATCCAAAGAATCATCAAGCCAGATCAAACGGTTGATCATGTGGGAATATGGAATTCCTCAATGCATGATGCCGGTACCGACCCGCGCACATTGCCGGGAATGACCGATCCGTCAATCAAGAGGATCTTTGACATTGGTACAGGGCGCTACGATGTAACGGTATCGGTTGGGCCTTCATATCAGTCGAAGAGGCAGGAAGCAGTTTCTTCGCAACTTGCGCTCATTCAGGCTGACCCTGATATTTTGAAGGTCGCTGGCGATCTGCTAATCAGGAACATGGATTGGCCGGGATCAAAAGAAATTGCTGACAGAGTAAAGAAGATGTTGCCTCCACAATTGCAAGACGATAATGGAGATCCAGCAGCGCAACTCCAGAAGGCGCAATCTCAACTTCAGCAACTAAATCAGCAGCATGAATTATTGACTCAGCATCTTACTGCTGCCAATGAAACGATCAAATCTAAGCAACAAGAGCAAGAGGCCAAGATGTCCATCGCCAAGGCTCAGATTGATGCCGATTTGATCAAGACGAAACTGGAACTTGAGAATAAATTGGCGATTGCCGAAATCACTACCAAGGCCCAAGACCGTCAGCAGAGAGCTCAATTAGAACAGGATATGTGGATGGCGCTGCACAATTCGGCGCACGATGCGGCAACTCAAGCGACAGATCAAACGCACGAAGCGGGAATGCAGACTGCCGACCAGCAGCATGAAGCACAACTTCAGCAAGCCCAACAGCAACATGAAGGCGAACAGGCCACCCAATCCCAAGGTGCAGAAGCAGACCAAGCTACTCAGGCCCAAGCAGCCGCACAACAGCAACAAGAATCGGCGCAAGCCGCAGAACCTCAAACTCCAGGAGAATAACTTATGGCACTACCAATGAATAAAATCGGCAATCATTCAGGGGCATGGGATTCATCGGCCCAAAGGGACGTACTCCAGAGCAATTGTCAATTACCTTTTGTTCTCACAGGTTCAGCCGATGCCCTCGCATGGCCGGCAAGTTACATTGTCAACTCATCCGTTGTGGATGCAATGACACTCGGTACTCCCATTGCCGGAGATCCATTGGTCGGTGGCGATGACGGGAAAACCATTACAGTTGCCGATGTCGGCGGCCATGCTCATACGATCACCACGGCTAACAACGTGATCATCAACAGCAAGAAGACGCTCACATTCAATGGAACCATTGGTTCTTTCGTTGAGCTCCAGGCGTGGAATGGACTCTGGATAGTCTTGGCCAACACTGGAATAACAATCAGCTAACCTTCCACATGTGAACTGGGCCGATCAATCGAGGTCGGCCATTCTTTTTGGTGTAACAGGAATGCAGAATGATTTTCATATTCGCAATTTTAATCGTATTTTTACTTCTCTGTGGGCAGATCAATGAAAAAACTAATCTCGTTATTATTCCTGATTTCAACTCTGTCGTTTTGCCAGAGTTTTTCGACTGGGAGCATAACGGCTTCCGGTACGACATGTGCGACAACAAACGCTTGCATTGCTCTTCATCTCCCAATAAATACGGCCACGGTAGCAGTAACAATTACGGGTACATGGACAGGAACAATTCAATTCGAGGGAGCCGCAAACGATCCTTCGGTGACATTCGTTTCAGTCTCCGGCCAGCCGTTGCCATCGGGTGTATTAGCTAGTTCGGCAACGGCAAATGGAACATGGATTTTTCCGGCAGGAGCACTTAGCGATTTTCATGTTAGGGAATCGGCGGCGATGACCGGAGCCGCCGTTGTTACTATCAATGCATCTCTTGGGGCTACTCCACAAGGGACAACGATTAGCGGCACAGTAAATCAAGGTGCAGCCAATGCTACTCCGTGGAATCAGAATATTTCACAGGTAGCAGGGCAGATTCTTGGAGCAATCGCAAATTATGGGACAACGCCGGGACCTGTTCTGGTGCCGGGGGTGAATGCATTTATAACGAATGTGCCAGCAGTTTCCCAATCTGGTACATGGACAGTCCAACCTGGCAACACAGCGAACACAACGCCGTGGCTGTTTACCATTCAGCAGGGCGGCAATCCGGCAACGGTATCAGCGGGTGGTGCGCTCAAGGTGGACGGGAGCGCAGTCACGCAGCCGGTTAGCGGAACGGTCGCAACGTCAAATTTACCTAACACCGTCGATACTGGTACCGGAGCATCGGGAGCAAGCACAATTCGCGTTGCTCCTGGAACTGGGAACTTTACCGTTGTCCAGCCTACAGGCACCAATTTACACGTGGTGGCCGATACGGGCAGCACAATGACGGTAACCGGAAACGTGAGCACAGTTGGCACGGCTAGCAACAACGCAGGCGCACCAGCAGCAACAAGCAATCTCGGCGTTCTTCCCGCAATCGCCAACGCGGCCAGCCCTTCTTGGACAGAAGGCAATCAGGTTCTCGCGAGCACCGATTTAACCGGCAGGCAGAGAGTACGCGGCACAGCAACAAACAATAATGCGGCTCCTGGAGCGGACCAGATTGACATAATGCCGAACGTGGCCAATGCGGCCTCCCCGACTTGGGTAGAAGGCAATTCAACAAAGGACAGCGTAGATCTCGCCGGGCGTAAGCGCACTTTTAACCCGGATCTCACGCCGGGAACCTGCACGATCACAGCTTCAGGTACAGCCAACGGCTGCACAGTCACCATGAGCGGATACGCTGGTGCGGGATTCATTGTGACGGCAGGCGGGGCAGGAACGGCAACACTTGCGCCTTATATCGTTGGGCCTGATTGTTCCACAATTCGCACCACAGCAACGCAGATGATGGACGTTGCTAACGGAAGCGTAGTTTCCAGTGTTGCCAATCCGGCAACCGGCAAGGTGTATCAATTACTTGGGCCGCAAGCGGGAGATTGTAAAGTGGGAGTGTATGCCAGCGCATTTACGGCAAACATCACCATCCAATTGAGGGCAACCACGATACCGTTTGCTGGTCAAGGGTTTAATGTTAACGGTGGCACTTGGACACCGTGGCCTCTTTATACGAATGCGCCTTCGACCACTAACGGTCAACCGTTCTGGCAGAGCTATGTTGACCCTTGCGCGGCCCCCGGAGTTCTAAAGTCACACAAGTTCGCCAACATCACCACTTCAACTACAACGCAGATCATTGCTGTTTCCGGGTCCACAAACATTTATATATGTGGGATTGACGTTCAGCTCAACTCAACCACCTCGAGCACTATCTTGTTTGAGCATGGCACCGGAGCGGCTTGCACTGGAACGGTATCGGACACGGCAACCTATTCAAACGGCGGCCTTACTTCTGAAACTATTCACATGGGATTTGGAGCAGGAACTTATTACGCAACTGGAGCATCACAAGGCGTCTGTGCGGTGACTACCGTTGGCACTTCGCCAACAATTTCAGTGGACATCACGATGGTTCAGCAGTAGCCATATTCAGCAATGATAATTAAATTGATCTCAGCATGTACCATCCTGTGCTCTTCTATTTTCGGACAGAGCATCAATTCCTCATCCCAACCGGGCGCAACCGCTGATGTTCAAATCAGCAATGCAATTGCCGCACTCGCTGGCAATGGAACCGTGGTCGCTGATTACCTCACAGTTCAGACCTTTGCAGCCTGTCCATTGTGGGGAAGCAACAAGATCATTCTTGAACTTCGTCCTGTTCAGTTCAATTTAAATTCAGCCTGCACTATTCCGATTAACGTTTCACTTAAGATGTGGAACGGTGCTCTTCTTGCTCCAGCAGCCAATATTAATTTTTTCATAAATGGCAATGTGGATGCGCAACCTCAGCAGCGAATCGTAAACATCACCAATGGGAATGTGGTATTTCAGCACGTTCCAACGATCTGGTGGGACTGGTACGGAGCGGCAGACCTCGCTAATTCAGACGGCCCGATTCAGGCAGGCTTGAACGCGCTGGCATTGACAGGCGGGGCAGCAGCGCGGAAACCTCCATTCCTTTGTGTCCCAGGCGGGAACTATACGCTTCATTCGCGGCCATTGCATATTGCAACCGGCAACGTGATTTTTGGTGGACCTGGCAGCGGATCGGAGTCATGCGGATTTCGGGAGAATTGGGGATTCGGGCCAAGCCTCGTGATCGGACCAAGCCCAGCGCAAGGGTATTGCGGACAAGGTACGACCTGCACGGTATCAGCTCCCTTGGTTGCTGGATTGACCACGAGCGGCGGGAATGCTCTCAACTTCGATGGCATTCATCCGTACTGGTTTAATTTGTCTCTCGACACCAAAGAGTTGAACGCTATGAATGGCCTCACGCAATTGACGTTAGAGGCATTCGTAAACACTAGCGCCGTGGCAACGGGCATGATCATGGGATCATCGGGCAGGTTCGCTCAATCCGATCCAGTTACCCAGGCATTCAGTCTGCTTCTTGTGGGATCGGTGCCAACCTGCAAAATCAACACGAGCAACGGGATGGTACAGGTCAACGGCGGCAGTCTCACAGTAGGAACCACGGCGCATGTTGCCTGTTCGTGGGATGGCTCAACGGTTCGCCTATTCGTGGCTGGCGTAGAAACCGCCTCGGGAGCAGCAACCGGCACCCTACTGAAGAAAGATTCCGAGGATGTGACCATCGGACCAGCGTTGCAATCATGGCCGGATGCTGGAGTTCTGACCAACGCCTGCAAATGCACGATTGACAGCCCAAAGATAAGTAACATCGCGCTCTATACGAGTGATGCCGGGTTCACTCCTCCAACGGCGAAACTCGTAAAAGATGCCAACACTTTAGCCCTTTTGAACTTTGCAAACTGCTTTGACGTGTTCTGCGACTTTCAGAGCAAAGATGCTAACGGGTTCCTGTTTTTTCGCAACGCCACATTTGCAGCCGCGCTGAACAATGTGCAACTTAAAGACCTCGTAATCAGCACAGGAACGGGGTTCGGAGGCGGTCTCTACTGGTACCAAACAAACCGATGGCAGCAGAACAACTTGCACATTGCGTTGAACACTGGAGCAGCAGATTACTTCTGGAACAACTCGTTCATTGGCAGTGCGAGGACTCTATACATTGATGCTGGAGGGACTGGCAATGGGCCTCTAGGCCATGATCTCATCGGCCTTGGGATGGTCGGTGCGGTCGGCGTGATTGAACTTGATGACGTGAATGTCACGGGCGGTCAATACCAGATTGTGGGCAATGGTGGGAGCGGTCAATTCAATCGTCTTTACACTGCCCCAACTACAGAAACGTCCTTTTCAGTATTTGCCAAGGGAAGCGGAGGATCTGAAACCTTTCAGTTTAACAATCTGGCTTGTGATGCCGAAGTATCGGGAGCGGGAGCAACCTTTCAGGCTTGCGCTTACATTTCGAACATGCGAACTGTTCAATTCATAGGCGGGGAACTGGAAGCAACTCAGCAATCTCCGCTTTGGGTGGATGGAGGAGAGTCAGTAACCGTTATCGGTTCTCGTTTTCTTCAGACGATAAGCTATCCAGCGCAGATCGTGCATGTGGTTAATCCACCGACGCAAACGATACACATATTCAACGCGGTTCAGGCTGGAACACAATTCGGGCATACCCTGCCTTGGTGCGACAACATGACCGCTTGCTTGGTTCAGTAACTCCAAAACAAATTAATCAGGACTTATAAATCACGCCCATTGGTCGGCATTTTAATAGGCCAAGAATTAATCAGCTTAAAGGAGCGATATTATGAATGAAATTACCATTGTTTCTTCCACGGATACACAAGCCGAAGTAAACGCAGCTCTGGGAATTGAAGAGCCCAAAGCGACTGAAGTAAAAGAAGAACCCAAACCAGAAGTCAAAGAAACTCCAGCAGTTGAGAAGCCTGCAAAAGAATCCAAGGCTGCCAACGAAACAGAAGAAGAAAGAGCAGAAGCCGAGAAAGACAAAGGCAAAGGCGGCTGGCAGCGCCGTATCGACAAACTGACCAGAGAAAAATACGAACTTCTTGAAGAGAATCGCAATCTTCGCGCTGGCAAGGAACGCTTGGGGGCTGTGCCCGCTGTGGCGACCGAGGAAGAGCCAAAGAAACCAGTAGTCGAAGATGATCCACAGCCCAAGAAGGAAGCCTTCACCGATTATGAAGAGTACCTTGATGCGCGAGCAGCATGGAGAGCGCGGCAAGAGTTCAAGGCCCTGACAGAGAAACAATCCAAGGAGTCTGATCAAGCCGCAGAAAATCAGCGCATCCAGGAAACATTCGACAGTTACAACAAGAGATTCGAGCAAGCCAAATCCGACATCCCTGATCTTGAAGAGAAACTGCTTGAGGCAGCCCAAGCCGGTGTAAATATCCCGCAAGCAGCAATTATGGCCATCTATGAATTGGAGAATGGCCCAGAAGTTTCTTACTACATCGCTACCAATTCAGATGTAGCAGAAAAACTCAACAAGATGACCACTCTCCGCGCAGTGGCCGAAATTGGCCGCATTGCCTATACCTTGCAGAATAATCCAAAGGAAGAGACCAAAGCGGAACCAAAGCCGAAGGCCGAAGAGCCTAAGCCTGCAAAAGTTGAAGCCCCAAAGACAAAGGCCGCGAGTCCTCCACCTGAGCCTATAGCTCCAGTGGGCGGCTCCTCAACCAATGCGAGCGTCCCGGATTTCGACAAAATGAGCATGTCTGAATACACGGCATGGTACAAAAAGAATTATCCAGGCGTCCGCTAAATTCAGGAGAATTTAAGTGAACACCCTTTTAACTTCCAGTATCATCACCAAAGAAGCCGTACGGGTGCTTGAGAACAATCTTACTCTGACCAAGCACATCAACCGCGACTACGATGATCAATTCGCCAAAAAGGGCGCAGTCATCGGCAATACCATCAACGTACGCAAACCGCCCCGTTACATCGGTACCACTGGATCTGCGCTCTCAATTGAAGATGCGACCGAGACCAGCGTACCGTTGACACTCACCACTCAATTCCACGTGGACATCGCCTTCACCACGGTCGATTTGACCTTGAGCATCAACGATTTCAGCCGCCAATTCATCAAGCCTGCCATCGCGGCCATTGCCAACAAGGTAGACTTTGATGCCTCGTTGCTCTACCAGACGGTTTACAACACCATCGGCACTCCGGGAACTACGCCCAACGCACTGCTGACTTATCTTCAGGCACAGCAGCGCTTGAACGAAGAAGCGGCTCCTTTGGATGAGCGCAGCCTGTGCATGACTCCTGCCATGAATGCTGCCATCGTGGACTCTCTCAAGGGATTGTTTCAGTCCTCTGAAAAAATCCGCGAACAGTACGAAAAGGGCATGATCGGGATGTCCATTGGTCTTGAATGGTACATGGATCAGAACCTGCGCACCCATAAGATTGGGCCTCTTGGCGGTACACCTCTGGTAAGCGGTGCCGGACAGACAGGTACCTCTTTGCTGACCTCTGGATGGACGGCTGCTGCGGCTTCCCGGCTCAAAAAGGGCGATGTATTCACGATTGCCAATGTGAATGCGGTGAACCCTCAGAATCGGCAATCCACTGGCTCACTTCGCCAGTTTGTCGCGACGGCTGATTTCTCTTCGGCTGCGGATGGAACGGGAACCATTTCTATCTCGCCCGCTCTGACCGTTGCTGGCCCCTTCCAGACCGTGGATGCACTTCCGGCCAATGCCGCTGCAATCACTGTCTTTGGCGCGGCCAATACCCAAACTCCTCAAGGTCTCGTGTTCCATCGGGACGCCTTCACGATGGGCGTTGCCGATCTCATGATGCCCCAGGGAGTCGATATGAACAACAGGGTATCGGACAAGCAACTTGGATTGAGCCTTCGCCTTGTCCGCGCCTACGACATCAACACGGACCGCCTGCCATGCCGCACAGACATCCTGTACGGTTTCGCGCCGATTTACCCGGAACTTTGCTGTAGGATAGCGGGATAGCTAGATAACCACCATCCAAAGAGGGGTGCGCAATCGCCCCTCTTATTCACACTTCAGGAGAACAAAGTTTATGAAACACGTGAAAGCAATCATTCTTTTCTGTCTACTGGTGGTTTTGGCGGGAACTGGATTTGGTCAGGCCACTCTGCAATCAACAACCGTTTCGGCTGCTGTAGGATTGAACGATCAGTCAATCGTCGTTGCCTCAGCCACTGGTTTTGTCGCTCCGAACAATGGAGCAATTGCCAGCATCGTATTCATTGACCAAGAAGCACTGGGAGTCCAGTCAATTTCCGGCACTACCATTGGCGTCATTCGTGGATATGGTGGAACCCGATCTACTGCTCACGCTTCAGGCACGACAACCTATATTGGGCCGCCTAATTACTACGTGTCGTTTCCACAAGCTGGAGCCTGCACAGCAGCCAATCAGGTAGTTTTGCCGACAATCAATATCACCAGCGGATTGCAGTACAACTGCCTTGGCGGTGTGTGGGTAGCAATCAATCCGTTGCCTACCAAGTTGTTTTTCCCTGCCGGAACTGCTTCGGTGACCTCATTCAATTTGCCTACTGGCGTAGCTCCAACTACTTCAGCGGTCGGTGATTGGTGGGTACCTGTTCAGGTGGTTCCATCGTTCTCTGAGGTCTCAGGGTCGCAAATCAGCGTAGTGGGAAACGTTTATTCTTTGGCCGGAGCCCAGGCGGCAACAACCATCAACACTTTGACCACGATAACCGGATCAAGTTTCACCATCAATGCTGGCCTGATGAACATAGCTGGCAAGACTCTTGAGGGTGAAGCATGGCTTACCAACATCAACACTACAGGCACCCCGACCGTGGCTCTTTCTGTGAAAATTGGTGCTGTTACAGTGGCCACATGCACCTCTGCCGCCATCACTAACGCGGTGACTGCTCCTGTACATTTTACGTTCACGGTAAAGACTGCCGTTGTGGGAGCATCGGGAACGGATGAGGCCCATTGCGCTCTTGACATCCCATTGGCCGCGGCTGCGAATGCTGTAGGGCGGTATCTGGACAACAACACTGCCACATCGAGCACCTATGACCACACGGTTGCCAATGCCATTGTGATTCAGGGATTGTCGGCGGGAGCTTCTAACACCATCACTCTCCGCGATCTGCGGTATGACCTGAAGAACTAGCGGCATCAGGAGCAGGATTCAATCAAAAATCGAAATAAGGAGTTTTTATGCATGAAAGCAAAGGCGTTCATTCTGAAACACACGTCTATGTCAACGGGTCTTATGTCGCCGTGCCGTATTTTCGCCAGGAGTACCCGAAAGTGAAGTACGGGACTAGCGTGGTGACCGTAAACAATGCCGACGAGGAAGCGGCCCTCGGTGAAGGCTGGTTCGATTCGCCGGCACGGGAAGTACAGCCCACAATTCCGGGCGAACTGCAACCAACACGAACTGCCGAAGAAGTGGCGTATTTCAATGAGAATGGTCACTGGCCTATGGGCTCACAGGAAGGCGCATTCAATCCAGACCAGACAACCCAGCCCGCAACGGCAATATCGGCTAACCCTGAGATACCTTCATCTCCGGCACCTGTAGCATTCCCGGCCAGTCCTAGCGCCGTGGAGTTAGCACACCAGAAGACACTCAACGCCGAAGCGAATCTCGCCGAAGCCCAGAAACAGGAATCACAGACCACCTAATCACCGAGAGCGTCTTAATGGCGCTCTCAATTTAATAGGAGAAATTACAAATGGCCCGTACTACCAATTTGCCGGTTGACCACGCATGGAGCCAGATACCTAATCCATGCAAAAACTCCCACATTTTCAAGGATGGAGAATACATCGAGTCTCCGTGGGTTCGAGAGGAATATCCGAAATACAAATACCATGCCACGCTTGCGCCAGTCTTGGTGAACAGCGAAGACGAAGAAATCATGCTGGGCGATGGATGGGAAGATTCTCCTGCAAAGCATGGCATCGTGACTGCGCCAAGCGCCGAAGAGAACCACGCTACCAAAATCAAGCAGGCCGCAGCGGGAGCTAACTGGAAGGTTGCACTCGGCGTTGCCGCTCAAAATAACATCACCGAAGAGCACATTGAGTTCCTGCAATCTTTCGGTCGGCAGGACATCAAAACGATTGGCGATGTCTATACCTTCTTGACCCCGATGACATCGCAACAGATGAAGTCCTTCATGGATGAATCTGGTCAGTGGATCAAGCAGCGCAAAAAGAAAGCCAATTAACGCATGACCGGCAACGATCTGATAGCTTCCGCGTTGAGGCTCATTGGAGCCTTGGCAAGCGGAGAAACCGCTGGGGCATCTGAATCCGCAGATGCCCAAGTGATATTGAATCAAATGCTTGATGCATGGGGTGCAGAGCATTTGATGGTCTTCACTCTGAATCGTTTGACGTTTTCTCTGCTTTCTGGGAAGCAGACGTACACGCTTGGGGTCGGAGGAGACTTCAATACTGCTCGTCCTCCAAGGATTGATTATGTGAGCATCGTGAATCTTGCAAATCCCGCTCTGCCTCTTGAGTTGCCAATCAAGATGTACACGGATACAGAATGGCAGGGCGTTCCGGTAAAACTGACATCTGGATCTTTGCCATTCGGGGTGTACGATGACGGCGGTTTCCCGCTTCGAAGCTTGAGTTACTTCCCGATTCCCAATATCGGGGTTAATACCATCATCGGTGGGTGGGCGCAATTAACACAGTTCGCCGATTTGACGGTTGATGTCACCTTTCCACCAGGTTATGCAGAGGCAATCAAATACAACTTCTCTGTTCGCTTGGCGGCTGAATGGCCGGGAAATGTTTCGGAACTTACTTTACAGTTGGCTTCGGAAAGCAAGGCCAGGATCAAATCATCCAATATTGGCATCGTGGAATTGCGATGCGATCCGGGATTGGATAACGGTGGTGGCCGGTATAATTGGCTCACCGACTCGGTAGGTAGATAATTGGCCCGCTTCGGATTCTGTGGACAATCTTACGCTTCGCAGTCACTGGATGCTAATGCCCAGCTGACGATGAACCTCTACCTTGAGGCAGACGAGAGCCAGCAGGGGAAAAGCTCTTTCATCCTGCTACCGACTCCAGGAACTCAAGCCTTTGCCACTCTGTCCGATGCGCCGCTTCGCAGTTGGGGGTTGCACACCATCAATGGGAGATTGTTCGCCGTTGCTGGCCGAACATTCTTTGAAGTGTTCGCGAATGGAACCAGTGTTGCTCGCGGAAATAATCTGGCTAACGATGGTAATCCTGTTTCGATAGCGTCCAGCGCGAAACAGATTATGATTGCCAGCAGTGGAGCAACATACGCCTTCAACCTCACAACAAATGTTTTCGCTCCTATTGATCCTGCAAACTTCATCGGACTTGTCTCAATGGTCGGCTATGCCGATGGTTTCTTTGTCGCTCTAATCAAGAATTCTCAGAGTTATCAAGTCTCAAAATTACTTGATTGCACAGTGTGGGATTTACTGAGTCAGACAACTGTATCGGTATTTCCTGACAATATAATTGCGATGTTGATTGACCATCGGGAAATTTGGCTATTCGGCAACACGAAAACAATTCCTTACTACGATTCGGGAAATTCTGACTTTCCATTCGATGTGACTCCAGGCGGTTTCATTGAGCAGGGGATTGCGGCCCAGTTCAGCCCTGTGCGTTTGGACAATAGCATCTATTGGATCGGTGGAGATGACAGAGGAGCAAGAATCGCATGGAAGGCAGACGGTTATCATCCTACGAGAGTGAGCAATTATGCCATTGAGACCGCATGGCAGAGTTATTCAACCGTGGCCGATGCTGTCGGTTATGCCTATCAAGATCAAGGGCATTCGTTTTGGGTACTCAGGTTTCCGACCGCAAATAAGACATGGGTTTACGATGTTTCGAACGGAACCTGGCATGAGCGCGGTAATTGGAATGGATCAACCTTCGATGCCCATCATAGCAATTCTCATGTCTATGCCTTCGACAAGCATCTAGTTGGAGATCCAACAAGCGGAGTAATTTACCAGATGGCCATCCCGGTATCGAATGGCCTTGGTGGCTGGAAATTCGCCACCGATTCAGCAGACAACAGCGGAAACAATGGCACGGCGATCCGCAGAGTACGCCGTTCTCCTTATGTTGGTACTGCTGGAAAATGGATGTTTTTTCAGTGCATAGAGTTTGAAATTGAAATGGGTTTAGCCCTCGAATCCGGCCAAGGTTCAGACCCTCAAATCATGCTCAGATGGTCAAACGATGGTGCGAAAACGTGGAGTAACGAGAATTGGCTGAGTATCGGGAAGATTGGTGATTATCTCCACAGGGCAAGAAAGTTTGGGAGACTGGGACGATGCTGGGGAACTCGCGGGAGAGTTTGGGAATTGACATTCACTGAGACCATTCCGCTTCGCATCATTGATGCCGACTTGACTGCTACCGATTTCCAGCCGCAAGAAAGACTCCAAAAGCAGATTGGCAAGGGTGCATAGATGGCAAAGTTGCCAGTCCCATATCGCAGCCCCATGATAGATTCGAACGGTCTCCCTACTCGTGAATGGCTTCAGTTCTGGGCTGGAATTGGAGGGGGAACAACGAGTTTTTCTTTCCGTGATCCTGAGACCCCTACCGGAAATATTGACGGAGTAAACAATGTCTTCACTCTCGCGCAAAACCCGAATCCAGTCTCAAGCCTTTGGTGGATTTGGAACGGATTGAAGATCAAGATCGGAGTCGGCATTACGGTTAGCGGGAATAAGGTAACGTGCCTTGCAGGCTATATACCTCAAATTGGCGATACCGTTGAGGTTTATTACAGATTCTAATGAGAACTCTCTTTCTGGCTTTGATGTTGAGCATCTGCGCCAATTGCCAACAGGTCGATTGGCTGACAAATATCAAAAACCGTCCTCCATCTCTCGTGAACCAGAAATTCGACTGGGTAACCAACCTGATCAATAAGCCAGTCAGGGATATCAGGAATTACGGAAACACGCTCACAGGAACCGGCAAACAGGCTTACTCTGGCCACATGACAAGCGGCTCAACTACTTTCACGTTGAGCGATTCAAATTTTGATACTTTCACGGCGTCCGATGTGGGAAGAAACATTCTGATTTCAGGTTCATGCTCCGATGTTTGCCAGTTGTGGTCAAGTATTGTATCTGTGATCAGCCCTACTCAGGTCATCTTGAATGATCCAGCACCGGGAACCTCGACGAATATTTCAGAGGTGTACTGGTGGAATCCGGCGCAAGATGACACGCTGTTCATTCAGAATGCCATCAACGACAGTACTAATATTTCTCCAATCGTCTACCTGCCGCACGGCGTTTATGTGGTGAACAATGTCAACACTCCACTTACTTATCAGCCGGCCATGAGGGCAATGATCGGAGACGGGCGACAGAGCACCGTAATCATTCCGAACAATAGCTCTTACTCTTCCCGGACGCTGCGGTTTTTGGATGTGAATCACTTTCTTTTGAAAGGCATGACGTTTCGTGGCCCAGGAATTAACGGGATATTTGGAGGCGGCCTGTCGTTCGACCTCAACAACATGTCGAATATTGAGAATCTTCGTCTTGAAGATATTGAGGTTCGCAACGTAGCTTCTGGTGGAATATTCATGAACACGCCGATTCTTTCCAGTCTGCATAACGTCAAAGTGGTTCTCGCCGCTGGTATTGGCTTCAACTTCTTTGATCCTGTCTCAGTAACCTGTGAGCAATGCTATTCGATTACGAATGTCGGCGAAGGCTTCCTAGTAAACACTGGGGCCGATTGGAACTGTGACGGATGCGCGGCTGAATCGGACGGCATTGGTTATCACATCATGGGAGCCACAAACGTAAGCATCAAGGCTTCAGATGCGGAAGCGATGCTTCACAGAGCGCCATCCGCTCCAGCCAGTTTCCCAGCGGCTGCGGTTGTGGCTGGCGGGGGTATCCCGGCAGGCAATTATCTTCTCAAGTACACATGGGTTCGGCAGTTCAATGCGTCCGCGATAAATCTCGAATCAACCGCGAGCCCTGAATCTCTGGTACAAACAACGGCAGGCGGAAACTTGACCATACAATTTACCCTTCCGATTGCTCCGACAGACGCACCCTTGGTTACGAGTGCCAACATTTACATTACGCCGACAAACGGGGCCAGTGGAACAGAGGGATTCGAAAAGAATGTTGCGGTATCCAGCAGCGGGACAACACTGGTAAGCCTCACTTCATTTTCCGCTCCAGGTTCGGCACCCCCAACGGTGTCGCTGATCGGCCATGCTTACGTAGTAGACAACAGCACCCACGTCCACATTGATACCGACAATTCGCGCAAAGTTCCAACCCTGGACGCTTTTCACCTCTGGGTAACGAATGCTTCCGATGATGTGCAGATAGATGCTTTTCGCGCACTGGAAGGGCCAAGTGTACCAACCACTGACATTCAGTTTGATGCAGGCGTGACCAATGTAAGATTTGCAGGAAATCTCAGCGGACTGACATTTTTAAACTCAGGAATCAATACGATTGTGACCGACAGAGGGACAATCAAGGCGAACATCTTTGATGCCGGAACAGGTTTGCGGATCAACTCTCTTGCGCCTTCGCGGCATGTTCCTTGCGGCAATGGGACGAATTATATTGACTGCACCCTAGCATTCACGGATCTATCTGGAGCAGCGACTCTGGCGCAAGAAGTAGCAGCCGGAGCAGTGGGCCAAGTTCAATTCAACGGTGGTACGACATTCAACGCAAGTACTCGCCTGTTCTGGGATGACACCAACAAGTTTCTGGGCGTAACAAATACGGCTCCGATTGTTGATTTGACGGTCGGCGGAGCAGAGCCAGGTACAGCACTCGCCATGCAGCATTGCTTGGTTAACAACGCGGCTGGCGGTGGAACATGGTGTCTCGGAAGCAGCGACAACGGAAACGCTTCAGGTGGCGGAAGATTCCTGATCAACAATGCAAATTCAACCGGTAGCCCGGCGTTAACGATTGATTCATCCAAGAGAGTCGGCATTCTCCAGAAAACTCCTGCTTTTGCCTTGGATGTAACCGGGCAAGTGAACGCGACAACGGGGCATTGCATGAGCGCAAATGTTTGCTGGACTTCAGGAGCCGGAGTACCAGCGGCAGGAACATGCGTTGTGGCGAAGGGCGGAAGCCTCTACAGTCGCACCGATGGAACCACTACGACAAGCCTGTATGTCTGTGACAATGCGACTGGAGTTTGGACGGCTAAGTAAGGCAGAACCGAGAACCGATCCTGCTCTCGATGTAGGCCCGGAGGCGTCAGCCTATTCTGCACCTGAAATCTTACCATGCCACTAAGCTTCGAAAGAACCAAAAATTATAACCTCATCCGCTCAATTGTGTCTCATCCCGAAGTCTACAAACATGTGGCCGATGACTTCAGCCCGAAACGGGAAGACTGGGTACCGATTGAAAATGATGCAGTTTTTTATCTTCTGGTCAAAGATGGCGAAGAAGTCTTAGGAGTCTTCACGCTGGTTCCCCACAATGCCATCTGCTGGGAAGTTCACACGTGCTTTTTACCGAGTGCATGGGGGCCAAGAATCAAGGATGCAGGGCGAGGCGGCCATGAATGGATTTTCGCCAATACAGAGTGCAGGAGGATCACAACCGAGGTACCAGAGTACAACCGGATTGCGCTGAGATATGCAAAGCAGAACGGGATGGAGCAGTACGGAGTTAACCCGAAGTCATTTATGAAAACTGGAACGCTTCACGATGTGATTTTACTTGGCGTGTCGAAATGACGGCTCCCGCGAATGAATCCTTCAAGCCGTGCAACCGCTGGGATGGGGCGGCGACCGGGCCAGCGTAAGTGTTCATCGGGAATGCATACCTGTTCGGCGCAATCGGAATGAAACAGGTCTCCAGTGCTGATGCCGGGTAATTCTCGTGTAGCCATGCAGTCAACACCGGGCAACTCGCACAACTTACAGATGAATTGGAATGTTCGTGCGCGTTCTCGTAAATCACCAATGGCGCTTTCTTCCATGTCCACGGCTACCATCCACGCACTTTATTGCGAATAGATTTGGATCTTTCGACAATGCGCAAATCGAAGCACTGGACGCTATGTGGATCTGATTCGAACTCGACAACGATCAAATCAAGAACATCATAAAGTTCTGCTGCGTCATTTCTAGAAATCCGGCGCATCACCAGTTGATAAGGTTCTTGCAATACGTCGTCTTCCTCAAAGTCAAATATGCTCATCGCGCGCTCCAGTGGTATTCGTAGGGGATCACAGACTGGCCAGAATCGAGATAGACGCATGTTTCACGCTGTTCTCCGCAACTGCAAATCTGAGTGAGCACATGAGTGTGACACGTAAACGGAGATTGCTCGATGACAGCAGCCCCATAGTGGAAACCCAGAATTCGATGAAGCCATCGCAGGATTATTTTTGGCATCGGTATTCAATCCTCATATCGCGGCAGACTGCATGGTAAAGGCAGCAAGCAAGTGTGCGCATAACATTTATCCGAGTTAAGACGTAAGCATGATTTGAATTCACAATCTGGCACGGAGCAATTAGGCCAATCCAGAAGATCATCATCTAATTCAATGAACTTGATGGCCAACGGCAATATTCCATACGCCATGCCCCAAATCGTACCACAGTCAGGAGTAAATTAAAATGCCCGTAGCGGCTCTCGCACTAGGCGGTGTCGGCTCCATTGTCGGTGGCATCTTTGGCGCAAATTCTGCCAATAAAGCGGCCAATGCCCAAGTACAGGCCGCAAATCATGCAGCCGATCTTCAGCACCAAGATGCGCAAGCCGCTCTTGATTTTCAGCGGCAGATATTCGGTACGCAGCAACAGAATATTGCTCCGTGGCTTCAGGCTGGCAGAGGTGCGCTGGGCAATCTGTCTTATCTTTTGGGCATCGGCGACAGAAGCCAATCGCCATTCGGTAGAGACTGGAATTTCCCTTCAGCCAATAACGTAAACTTTCCGAATGCGGCCAATCCTAACGTTCCCACTGGGCAATCTTCAATAAGCGCACTATCGCCAAATGGTGTGCCTTCCGGCGTCATGCCGACAGTCTCAAACATGCAACCGACAGCAGCGGGCGGTGACATTCCCAATCCTGCCAGCATGTCGGCAATCCCTAATCCTGCGTCCATTCAAAATCCCGCAAGTACGAACGCTGCAGCACCAGGACAGATGCCGCCGAATGCTGCTGAGCCTATTCCTGCCGGCGCTGTGCCAACGGGTGCTCCTATATCAAACATGAGTGCTCTTTCTGGACAGACCGGGAATGCACCAGCCTTTGGTGGTGGCCCTACTACTCAGGGAGCTTCAGGCGTAGCAACCGGAGATCAGAAAGGGCCGCCCACTGGTGGAGGTCTGATTGGAGGTGGACCGGGACTGACTGGCGATCCGACATTTACAGGTGGCGGCCAAAATAAAGATGGTGGCCCAACTGTTGATCCGGGTACAGGAGCAACGGCAACGGGTACTCCGGGAACACCTCAGCCAGATTCCGGCAATCCTAATGATCCATTCAGCGGCCTGAATTTCGGCTCTCTGCTCGCTGGTTACGGAAAGCAATTCGTTGCTCCAACAAACGTCACAGAGCAAAATGATCCAGGCTTTCAATTCAGACTGCAAGAAGGGCAGAAAGCGCTTGAGAACTCAGCAGCAGCGCGTGGCGGTGTACTTGGTGGAGGTACCGCTAAAGCACTTCAGAGGTACGGACAGGATTACGGCTCAAACGAGTACGGAAATGTATACAACCGCTCTCTGACCGAATATCAACAAGGGTACAATCAATTCCAGCAGCAGCAAGCGAACGTATTTAATCGGCTCTCTGCTCTTTCTGGAGGTGGTCAAGTAGCAGCGGGAGAATTGAATTCGGCGGCGGGAAGTACCGCTAACAATGTGGGCAATATCTTGATGACTTCAGGAAATCAGATCGGGCAAAACTTGAACAATGCAGGAGCCGCGAGAGCGTCAGGATATGTTGGTGCTGGGAATGCTTATTCCAATGCCTTCAGCAATCTTGGAGGGTTGGCCAGTATTTACGCTCTAATGAACCAGAATCAATCATCTAGCGGTGGAGGTAACGTCTAATGAGCTCTATTCCCTTGCCTGCTTTGGCCGTAAAGGCTCCTGAAAGCCCACTGAATCAGTACGCCCAAGCCTTGTCCATCAAAAGCCTAATGGGCAATCAGCAACTTCAGGCTGGCCAGCAGCAATTACAACAACTTCAGATCAAACAGGCGAAGCAACAGCAGCAAGATTCAGATACTTTCCGCAAGGCTTTTCAGGATAACAACGGAGACTTCGACAAGAGTATTGCAGCAGCCGTCAAGGCTGGCATTTCTCCGCAGATGGTGACTCAACTACAGGCCCATGCGCTGGACGTTAAGACTAAGACTGCTGCATTGACAACGGACCAATTGAAAAACCAAGCTACCCAGAATGATAATTTGGTCGGACTGATCAAGCCCATAGTGGATGCTCCGGCAGAGAAAAAAGCGGCTCTTTACCAGCAAAGCAGGCAGCAACTTTTGCAGAATCCTGCCATGTACGGGATTAACGATCCGAGTCAAATTCCACCAGAGCAATATCCCGGAGATGACGCCATGAAGTCTCAAATGGCTCTTCATCAAGGTGGTAAACAGCAAGCAGAACAGGCCATCAAAGAAAGAGAGGTAGCAGCCGCAGAAACCAGGGCCAAGAATACTGGCGGGGTGGATATGGCTGTTTACAATTCTCTTACCAATCCTCAACCTCCAGCACCCGGAGCAGCAGCATCCCCAAACCAGGTGCCACAAGTACCGCTATCACCTCAAGCACAACCTCCACAAGTTCAGCCACCAAGCACTCAGGCACCTCAAGTTCAACCTCAGCAGCCTATCCCTATCGGCATGGGGGGAATGCCTGCAATAACGCCAGAATCATTGATGGCGAGAAGCGGAATTTCAATTGATCCTCAAAGCGGGAAACTGGTAAGGCCGAATCCGGGTGCAAATGTTCAGCCGATACCGAACGCAATGCCGGGACAGAATCAGCCGCAACCCATTCCTAATGCTGATCCGAATAATCCGGCACAGATGCAGCCAGTGGTTAATAAGCCATTGACTCCAGTTGAGGCTTTGGCGAAGATCAACGAGACCAAGGTGGAAGCAAAATCCCCTCCACTTGGTGCCGATAAAGTCAAGCAGTTCAACGATGGCCTTACGAGTCGCTGGCATATATTGCATCCAAATCAACCGTTGCCAGATGCTTACACATTGCCAGCGACCGCCACACGCAAAGATTACGAGGACATCGACAAGTCTCTTGAACAGCACGAGAAAGCGGTGGGAACAAAGGCCCAGCAGGACACTGTCAATGCGATTCGCAGCCAGACGGCAACTATGGCTCAGCAGGCCGCTGAAGATCGCCATGCAACGCTAGGAATGCAGCCTGTAGTTGGCACCGATGCGGACGGTAATCGAGTACTCGTATCAAAATCCGATGCCGATAAAATGGGACTTACCGGACTCAGCAAAGCGGATGCCGATCTGCAAAATAAGTCTGAAGCGGCCCGCCACTGGTTAACTCTAGCCAGCAAGCAAGGCCAGACGCCTGAGACGATGGGTATTTCACAACTCATAGACAAAATGGACAAAGAAAACAAGCTCGGTGTTGTCACTTCCAGATGGAACGATTTCATGGCTGGCAAGGTCGGCGCTGGCGATCCTGAGTTTACGGCGCTTCGGGCAAAGATGGGTCTGGCCAATACGAAATTGATGCAGGCCCATGTCGGCAGCCGAGGCGGTGCGTTCATGCTGGAGCACTTCGAAGACTTGGCCAATGCCGGGAAAATGAATGCCAGCACCTTGAAATCGGCTGTCAATTCCGAAGTGGACTACATGCAGGATGTGGCGATGCTTCCAAAGGCCAAGAAAACGACGCAACCCAAACAAACTCAGCCAGCCAACAACAGTGGCTTCGATCCTGCATTCACTCCCATAAATCAATAGCATGACCGAAACTCAACAGCCCCAGAACAGCGATCCTCCGGTTTACGTCTACAGCCCTCCCGATAAGGATGGGAAGCAGACGCTCGGCACCGTGCCAACGTCCCAACTGTCGGACGTTTTGAACAATGGAAAGGGATACAGAAAAGCCGTGATGATGACGGCTCCAGACGGGAAAACTAAAGGATGGGTACCTCCGACCAAGGTTACCGAACTGCTCAAACCGGAAAATGGGTACAAGATCGGTCCACCATCCGCAGTGCAAGAAGGGGCGATATCGAGATTTCTAAAGGGTGCTGGCGGTGATTTAGCAAATATGGGGGAAGATCTTGCTACAACCGCAATGCCCAACTTTGATAAAAATAATGCAACTTCATCTCTCGCGAATCAAAGCTGGCAAGACTTAACCAGCAACGAGGGCATTGGTGGCCCAGCGAATGTGGCATTGATGCCGCTTGCTAGGCTGATAAAGGGTGCAGCGAGGGCGCAATACCAATCATCCGTAGACATGCAAGAGAAGGCATCAAAGGCGGCGGAGAAAGGCGACAACGCGGGAGTGATGATCAATTCAATCGGCGCAGGGTTGCCCCTGGTTGGCCAATTGATTAATGGAATTTACGAGCAGGCCGATTCGGGCGATACTGCCGGCGCAGCGGGTAAGGGCTTGGTCCGTGCAGCAATGGCCGCTAGTATGGCTCCAGAAGGGAGCGTAATACCAAACCCATTGCGCGCAACTGCAAATGCGGTCAATAAGATTATCCCCGCACCCAAACCGCCCTTAGCCCGCACTCTGCCAAATCTGAGTAGAGAATCAGCAGCCACAGCCACGCCTCATATTCAATCTGCGGCTCAAGACCTCGGAATTGATCTCACAAAAGAGCTTCCCGTTGACCCAGAAACCGGACAAGCAATGACAACAGCAGATGCTGTCCGTTCAGCCGCCAAATTAGCAAAACACAAACTGATGCTCCATGCCGACCAATCCGCAGGCGAAGGACAGACATTCCACGACCTTCCGGAAGATGTGCAGCAAGGATATCGCGATCAGCTCAAGGCTATTTCAGAAGTTGAAAAAACGGTAGGAGATGCACAAGCGCAAGCGGCCAAGAATACCAGTGCTCCCACTACTCGCGGCCAGGCTGCACTTGATGTCGCCAAGGGTGCTGGAAAGATTGCAATTGCCGATACGGCTGGAAGACTAATCCCAGGTGGAAGGCTTGTTGCCGATGCGGTCGGAGTTGGTGCCGGTGGATCTCAGGTGGTACGCGGCATCAAAGGATTGATTAGGCCCAACGCAGTAACCCCAGAGGTGCTCAATACGCGCCTACAGCAAGCATTCAGCCGCATGGGGCCATCCAATGTACCGGGAGTACCACCAGAGGCAGCAGAAGCCCCTCAGCCCTACCAGCCAGTAGAAGATACAGTAGTAGAGCATACCGGAATACCTCGTCCACCAGAAACGGCAGGCGGGGATGTAGGCGTGACTCCTGTTAATCAGAATCCCCGCACAGTTTCACAAGTGGCCGACTCTTCGCGCTCACCAGTCCAACAACCTCCAGAATGGCAAGGCCCGATTCCGCAAAGAGAGCCGATGGCAGTAGCCTCTCCTGTCAATAGGGCTCCAGTGCGCATTTCGGAACCATCGCAAGTTCCAATACAGGAGCAACCACAATGGCAGGGGCCAATACCTCAACGGGAACCAATCGGAGAACCCATAGCGCAATCTCAGCCTGCTCCAGAAGCACCCGCTAACACGCCGCAGCCTTTCAAGGCTAAGACTCCCGAAGCGGCATTGACTGAAACCCTTAAGAAAGCAGGCGTAGCGGCTCCAAAGGCCACGCAGCAAGGATTTGAGCATGGCGTACCCGGCTCAACTCTTCCGGTACGCGACTTCGAAACATTCCCAGGAGCAGATACTGGAGAAAAAGCGGCTCTTCAATCACTTACTCACTATTCAATCAATGAATTGAGGGCCATTGCTCAGCAGAGGGGCATAAAAGTAGCAGCGGGAGATTCACACGTTGATCTTATTGGCAAAATCCATGACGATCTTACGCCCGAAGAAATCCAGCACTTTCACGATGCGGCCACAGCCCAAGAAACAGCAAGACAGTCTCCGGTAGGCCCAGGCGTTCAGCATCCTGAAAATTTAGCAATTGCTAAACAGTTCTACGATTCCGCGAACAAACTTGAACAGGCAGGCGGCAAGCCTTATGACGTAGCAGCATATCGAACGGGAGCACGAGCGATTGAGGATCATCCCGAACCGATGTCCAAACTTGACCCAAAAGACATTCAGAAAATCCCAGGAATCGGCAAGAAGTTAGGGCAAGAGATTCAGAACCATCTGCATCCACCTGATGAGGATTTAACTGTAAAACTTCAGGAATCAATTGATCAGGCGAAGGCAGGCCAGAGCCAAAAAGTAGGCGGCCTTAGCGATGCAGCAGACAATCAGGATATTGCCACAGCCAAAGCCACTCTAGGGCCAGATGCTTCAGTGAGTCACGTCTTACTTGAGGCTCAGAGATTGAAAGATATTCGCAATGGAGCAAATCTCAGAGGATCATCCGAAGATGCTTTTTATACTGCGAAGGCAAAGCAGGCTCTTGGAGATAAGGCTTCAGCAGAAGATATCGCAGCGAAGGCTAAAGAGTTGAAGGCGGCAAATCAACGCCCAAAGAAGTGAGCCATTGCTCCGTATCGTGCTTCATCAGATCATCAATTTCTGCCAAGCGCTTAAGTGTTTCTGGTGGATAAACAGTCTCGGATATCTCTCCATGTTTTAGCGAGATGCTGAATGGGCTCTTGAGCATTATCTCGGCCTTCATGCGAAGGAATGGTTGAATCCTGAAGTGCCACTCTCGCCTGAGTTTTACTGGGTCAACTGGGCGATGGATAAGAATGGAATTGTCAGCCATTGTAAACGAACCCTTTTGTAGGGAAGAATTTTTTCAGATTCCATCCACCAAACTCTAAATCTTACATCTCCCAAAATCAAGGAAAATAAATGGCCTCAGTAGCTCTAACACCAGTCCCAAGAATCCAGTTCTTCGACATCAACGGGAAACCTCTGGCAGGCGGAAAAGTCTTCACATACGCCGCAGGAACAACCAATCCTCAAGTTACCTACACTGATTCAACTGGACTTGTACCAGCGGCCAATCCGATTATCCTTGATGCTGGAGGATTTGCAAGCATATGGCTTGGAGCTCTGGTTTACAAGATCGTGGTTCAGAGCTCATTGAACGTCACGCAGTACACGGTTGACGGAGTTTCGGATATCGGCCAATTACTGAAAGTCAATTCTATCATCGGCAATCCAGCAGCGAACGCCCAGCAGAACATTTCAGGTCCACTTAGTCTTGGGATCTACCAGATTCAGGCGGGATACTTTCTCTCGAACTCTGCTAATCCAGCACAAAGCGGCTCCATCAGACTTGCCAATGGCGATCTATTTGTATTTAGGAATGCAGCCAATAGCGGCGACATCGCTCTTTCAAACGACGGTCCAGCCGCGCCCGCTAATGGGAATCTTGCCGATGTTCTCGAATGGGACGGAGGCGGAATACAAAGCGCATCATTTGTTGATTTGAGCGCTGCGCCGGCACAATCGGGAGTCGTGCGAGTCGGCAATAATGTCTCGGCTCTCGTTGCCAGAAATGCCGCTGGCAATGCGGATGTTGTAATCGCTCTTCTTGATGCTACGAATATCGCAGTTCTCGGTGGAGCTACAGGAGTAAAGTTCATTGGCCCAATCAATGCCAACTCCCAGAATATTCTCAATGCCAAATTTCCAGTGCCGGCCAACGGCAACCAGATCTCTCTCTTGGATGTCCAAGGTCCAGGGAATGCTATTGTTGGCACTGGTGCTGATGTGGCCCTATTTACGGCCACGGCTCCGATAGCTCCAAATACCGTAGCTGCGGGGAAAGGAATCAGGATAACAGTATGGACTCAGCACACAAATGGCAGCGCCTCGGTAATGTATAAACTTAAGTTCGGCGTTACGACTTTCGAGTCTCACGCCATTGCTCCTCAAAACACAGCGCTGCTTGACATGATAGTCTATGAAATATTCAATAATGCTGGAGTTCAGAACTCACAATATTACGTAGCCAGCGGATTAGAGAACCTATCAGGAAATGCTACATCGGTTCCCTTTATGTTCAACAACACAAACGCCTTCGATTTTACGCTTGCACAGACTCCAAGTTTTGCGTTTAATGTGGCCGCCACAGATAGCGTTAAGCCTCTCTTTTGGAAAGTGGAATTGGTGTTCTAGGCAACTTTCTCTTCGCCCCAAAGAACATGATCAGGAATCGGCCTCGGTTCCATGAAATAACTGGTAGGAATGATATCCAATTTCTGTTCAAGCAAACGAGCGCGTGGAATCGGCGGATTGTCTATCAGTTCCGCGAGTACTTCATCGGCAATGATTCCGTCGAGGCGCATCGTATCCACATGAAAATGATACCATTTATGTCAAATTTGGTTGTATATCGGGCGCAAAACTGTAAGGAATGGCCTGTTGTTGTCGGTATGCTTAACGTTTTCGGACAAAATGAGCGCAATACTTAAATCGTTAGGCTCTGTCAAAACGGTGAAATTGAGCAGTGTTTTAAGTTTTGGTCGGGCTGGTCGTAATCGAAACGACGTCTTACGATCCCAAATCGTAGGCTTGACCTTCCAGCTACAGCCCGACATTGCCGATTACCGACTTACGTAATCGGGTAATTCATGGTGGACCCGGCGAGTTCCGCCCTCGCTGCCTCCTGATTGCAAAACAGGCGCTCTCCTAATTGAGCTACGAGCCCACATTCGAATTGGAGCCGAGAGTCGGAATTGCACCAACGACATCTCCTTTACAAGAGGAGCGCTCTACTGTCTGAGCTATCCCGGCAAAACATTGGCGGCCAAAAAGCTGGCAAACAACCTCACGTCATGGAATTTCAGGTTCCATTCCGTATTCGCGATCTGCCCGCCAAAATGGAGGAGAGTGCAGGATTTGCACCCGCGTATGCCGGGTGCTCCGACATTCGCCAGCTTTCAAGGCTGGTGCCTTACTACTCGGCCAACTCTCCAAACTCTACTGGAAACCTAAACCTCTGTTTGTGCTGGTTCCCGATGTGATTACCTTGGCAAATGTCACAGAAATAAATACAGACCATGCCGCCCTGTTTTGGCAATTGCTCTGCCGTGAGCATCGCTGCCAAGAAATTCTGATAGCTAAATTTCCCAATACACCCTCTGACATGCCGTGCGCGAGTCTCGTCCTTAGCTTCAGGATGCCGCTCTTTCCAATCATCGTATACTCGCCGCCACATTTTCTTGGACATAAATTTAAAAAGGCTCCCGTTTTATAGGAGCCTTTTTACCTGTCAAGATGCAAGGCCCCTACATGGAAATACCCGCCGATGGCGTGGCTGACGATGCCGGGGCTGTAGCAATGAAGTTCACAGGCAGAAGTATTCCACAGCAGCACAAAGAAGTCAATCCCGATTTTTGTCGGCCATAATCTTGAGCAGTTTCCTGAAGTGCGCAGATGTCTCCAGAGCAATCCGGTTCGGCTACATGGTTCCCGCAATGACAGGCGTAACAGTGCCCGTATTTTGGATCGTGGCTGCACAGGGTACAGAAGCACATTCTTGCGCCTGATTTATCAAGCAGGTCGCAGAGTTCTTTGAATGGATCTTTGGTCATTGAACTCCTTCATCGAATTCAAAACATTCAACAGGAATTGCACCGCGCTTCTGTTCGACCACTTCGCGGTATTGTCTGTCTTTGTAAACCCTCCCGCAAAACCTGCATTCAACTTCGGCCAGAAATATCTCAGCGTGAACCTCGATTTCAATTGGCGATTGAGATTCGTAGATCTTACGAATCTTGTCACAGCATAAGGCCCACGCCGGAAGTTCTGCGATTGTCTTTGGCTTGGCTCGAAGTATCACACTAAAACCTCATGCCTCTCTTGTGGCATCTTCGCCAGATACGATTCAGCCAGTCTCTTTATGTACCCTTCCGTGTTCTGAAGTTTCTCCAGCAATTCCTGCTTATCATCTCGCACGCCTTCAATCTGTGCTTTCTTCAGGCCCAACGCTTCAGTCATTAGCGGGTCTGATCCTTCCGTTGAAAGCAGGAAATACGATACTACTGGTTCGCTCTGCCCGTCTCTGTAAATTCTGCCGATATTCTGCTCCATGACTCCGGGAGACCAGTCTAATTCACCGTGGACGGTTGTTCTGCACACTTTCTGAAGGCCATCCATGCCAGCGCCTGCCCGAAGAGAAATAATCATTCCCTTGGCCTTTTTACTCATGAAGTCTTGCTTTGCTTGTTCCTTTTGGGCTGCGCTTTCTGAGCCGGTATACATTACGAAGTTCAGGTCTTTGAGTCTGTCCAACCAAATATCGTACACGGCCCGATGCCATCCGAAGAGCACAACCTGTTCGCCGCTCTCTACGAGTAATCGGCAAAACTCTGCAACGTATGGAGCCTTTGCAATTCCGGTTGCCTGCCGGATGATATTGTCCAACTGGCCAGAGCTTTCCATCTTTTGACCGCGATAAGATTCCCCTTGCGCCAAAATGATCTTTGCCAGTTCCGCGCACGACAGGCTTACTTTGTCCAGTGCTTCGATATCGCAATCAATGTGATGTGGAATCTTTGTCAGTGCCGGGAGTTCGCGTCCTACATCGGCCCGCGTTCGCCGTAGCATCATGCCAGTTTCGCGCAAGTAGGCACCGAATGCCTTTGGGTCTTTGATGGCTAATTTGTTTTCTTGGTAATCGTGCTTGCACCATTCGCGGACAAACTCTTCATGGGAACCAAGAGCGCCAGGGCAAGTGCAATTCATCACATTGAACATTTCTCCGCCGAAGTTGTAGAACGGGGTCGCTGATAATCCCATGCGAAATTGCGCTTTGCTGGAAATATGTTCCGCCGCCGCATACTTGGCGCTAGTCTTTTTACCGCTCTTCATGTGGCGCAATTCCTGAACTTCATCAAAGACCACACTTTTTACGATTGGTGCCAATGTCTCAGCCCAGCCGCTCAACTTGTGGTAATTGATAATCACTACATCGGGAAACGAATCTGGCAAAAATAGATTGCGAGTCTTGCGCCTGTTCGATGTTAGATCGTAGGGAGTGCCTTTCTTGATGATGTGTGTTCGTAACCCAGGTGCGAATTTCTCAATCTCTGCCTGCCATTGAATCGGAAGGTGAGTCAATGTGACTACGAGCGCCGGCAGTGTTGCAGGATCAGAGAACGTACAAATTGCCGATGCGGTCTTTCCTAAACCTACATCGTCCGCAAGAAGTAGGCCGTGGCTAGCCAGTAAGAGATTCGCTGCTAGGCTCTGATATTCTCTTGGTGGAATCGCCATTTCAAATGGTTGCGAAGGAACGCGACGGCTCAATAGATCATCCACAAGCGCGGTACGTTCCATGTGGATGTTGGCTTGCACTTCAAGTTTGGCGCGGTCTGCTACTTCCAACGGGTAGCGTTCCATGAACCAAATCAAATCGCGGCAATTCTCAGGCGTATCCGATATCAGGTGGTGGCCGTGTGAGAACTTGTCCACCTTGGCGAACACTCGTTTCAGGCGCAAGGCAATATGTGGCTCAAGAATTAATTGCCACGCCTTACGATCTTCGCGGTAAGAAACCTTTCCGTATGTTCTCACAGTCCTCTCCGAGTTGAGATAAAGAACACGTCTACCTGCTTGCCGTTGATCTCCTGCGGCGCGTCCAAATGTTTTGCCTTTGTGGTAATCAGCATGATACTGCCGATGCTTTCATGCTGTGCATATCGGTGGAGCTGTCGAACTACAGCGGAGAAAGCGCCGTCAATCTTACACTCAATTCCAATGTTGCCGACCATGAAGTCGATGCGGTCTTTCGCGGTGATTCTTACTTCGCGCTCGAAGGCAATCTTGTTCTCTGTGAGCATGGCCGCAATTGATTGCTGGAGTTCGTCTTCACATTGGAAGTGGAACGAGTAGGACTCCATGAGTTTACGAATGCGGTCAATCATTTCCCTTGCTCTCCCTGTATTCCTTGCACCGTTCGCACTCGCAGTAAATCCGATGAAGGCTTACTGTCTCTTCTTCTTGAGGATCACTCTGCATACTTGGCCTTGATATCTCGCAACCAGTAAAGTTGTTTCGCGCTCACTGGCCGATTATTATCTTCCATCTCATCCAAAAATTCGGTTTCTTTGCCCGTGAACTCGTCTGGACTAACGTCTGCCAGAATCTTCAGAATCCTAGTTGCTTCTGCTCTGCGATCATCTGCTGTCCCGCCTGATTCGGTTGCTAAGGGATGGTAGGCCATTTGTTCTCCTTCTTGATTGAATATTGATCCGCGCAGTACCCTATCGGCACTGCGCGGGGGAACTGATAACCTTCAAAACGTTATCGGCTGAAGGTGTTTGTTTTTCGGAATTTCCCAGACAATGTGCTTCGGTTGAACTTTGGCTCCGAGATTTGGCGCAACGTCTCCGCAGTTCGGATCACCGAAGCATGTACAACTACCGCTCTGGCAAGTTTCTCCAGCCTGACACACATTACCCTGGCCACCACAGTTCTGGAAGTCTGTATTGAAATTGGTGCAATGTCCTCCTCCAAAAGAGTCGGAGTTATTCACACAATCTGGAAAGCTTGGACTTGCGCAATCAAGACTTGTGGTGCAGGTGTCAACTAGCTGTAGATGCTTATTTTTTGGAAGCATCCATGCTACGTGTTTGGGCGTGGCCTTTGCCCCTTGATTTGGAGCTATGCCATCTCCGCAGTTTTCATCGCCAAAACATGTACAGCTTCCGTTCGAGCATCGGTCGCCACTGCTACATGTACTCCCGACGCCACCGCAATTAAGCGAATCGTTTTGGCAGTCTACGTAGAAGCATTTGGTGAAAACCCAATACCCCGCTCCATCGTAATATCCGCAACCACCTGGCGGGGTATTGCCAGAGCAGACTGTTTGTTGAGCGTTTGATACTCCCACCATCGCCACGATAGCGATGGAAATCAGGATCAATTTTTTCATGTTTCATTTTCCTTTCAATTGTTACAGTGGTTGAGGGCATTCGCATTCAGTGAGATTCTTGCCGCAAAATCCGCAATCAATCGCGGCATGGATTCGGCCCAGATTTTCAATAGCTTCTGGTTCCGTTTCCCCGACTCCCACTTCTGGGCGCTCTGAAGTCCAAGCGTGCCAAGCGTGTTGGCCACGGATGGCAACCTTAGCGGTATGGATTTCAGTGGTTTGAGTTTCGCCTCGCGCAATCCTACTGGTTGGCATGGACGCCACCTTGCAGGGGATTTGCCAGCCACGCCTCTCGTTCAAGGTGCAACTCGGCCACGATTTCCGAGCGAGATTTAGGCAAGCCATGTTCGTTTTTATTGAACGGGTTCATGGTCTGCTCAAAGACCTTGGTTTGCTGATGCCATTTGCCGTCACCGTCTTTCCACCGGCGCACGGCTTTAAGCTGGACGCGCTGAAAGCGGATTCTAGTTGTTGGCATGAACCCGCTCCGTGGTTTGCCCGTTGGCATTTTCTATATAGGCGCAGTCGAACTCTTCGCCAACTTCGAAGGAGTTTTCGGTCGTCAATGGTTGATGGGAAATGTAATAGGTTTCAAGGCCATTAACGCCAGAAATGCAGTCAATAGCTTGAATGTTTAGACTATGGGCGTCCTTCGGGGCGACAATTTGAGGGTCTTTACCGCAGGCACGAATAAACACCTTGTCCGCGCTGACTATCTTGGTTGAACTACCTTTTTTCAATTTAACTGTGAACATAACTACTACTCCTTGTGCTACTTCTGAATTTTCCGCTACGGCGGAATCTTGGTAATGCTACTCTACCTTATGGTTTTTACTTCACTTTGGTTACAAGGGAGTCACACATAATGTCTTATTGGTCTTTCCATCAACGTGCTATTCCGCGCAATCCAAGCCTGAATGTTCGGAAAGTCAATCAACTTTATCGGCAATGGAAATCGGCTGAAAATTTCTACTCCAGGATACGGCTCGGCGCATTTCTTGCAAGCGTAATCAGTCCACGATATGCGACCGAATGAAACTCCATACCCGCATTGCTCCGCATTATCACCGCAGAACGCGCAGACCTTTCCGGTATTACCAACGTACAACTTGTAAGCGAAATCGTTGCGCTCTCCCCAATCCGTTTCGTGAACGTGCGGCCTCTTTGTGAAATACATTTCTGCCGTATTCAGATCTCTTGCTACTTCGTCCACGGTCATATCTCGGCCAACTTGGTTCGGCTTCCAGTCTTCGGCCACTCGCGCAAGCTCCCACGGGATTGAAGGTTTTCCATATCCTCGAAAAAACTTCTGGTGTGGAATGTGCCATGTTGGCCCGTTCTGAATCCGCGTCTCTACGAACATAAGCGAATGCCGCCCAGTACTAGAACACGCTCGGCAATGCGGCCATGTATACCCATTGCTGTCGTAATACTTTCCTGTTCCTGAACAGCCGCGACAGACCACCATTGCTCTGATGTGCTCATGCTGACAGGTTAGATTGTTGTCTGCCCATTCGATTGCTTGACCTTTTAGCCAATAGATCGCATAGAATGGTGAACTGTGCCAATGGCCTTTGCGATATGATTCTGAGCGTACCCAGGAGTTTAGCCGGTCTATAGCTAAGATGTGTTCGGGCATGGGAGAGGGGAAGGTCATTGCATTATCTCTCACTCGTAAAGTGTGGCCTGGGGAATCTCTTCAGTTTCTTCCTCTGCGAATTGATGGTGGGTACTTTCTAATTCACCGAAGCCATGTTCCAAGTAATAAGCGATGTTACGCTTCGATTGATTGAAGTATCCGGTCTTAAGCTCTATGCCGATCGCACGGTACCCGTTGACCAAAGCGGCGCAGACTTCTGACCCAACTCCCATGAATGGAGTAAGTACGGTTTCTCCTGGGTTTGACCATAGCGCCAGGGCGCGCTCGATCACATCAAGTTGCAGAGGGTGCGGTACCTGCTCGTCGCCCTCTTCCCTTGCATTCTTGAATGGCAGTGTGCGCCAGATGCGGATATCGTCCCAGAATGCAGAAGCGTACTGCCGCCAGATCCATTGCGAATATTTGTTGCCAAGTTGGGAGCCTTCATGGCCTCTATATTTGAGAAATTCGGCTGGTACTTGCCTCTCGCCGGCGTAGTTCATTAACCCAGTTGGATGAACAATCGGGATAGGGTTTGTGCCTTTGCGCCGAAACACAAGTAGGTAGTCAGCCGACGCGTTGGAGCATCGAGACGAGTCCTCAATGACGGTGGTATGGAATAGGGACTTCATCAGCGTTCGATTTCGCAACGCCAGTGGCTCTTTCCATACGCAGTACCGGGCCACATATCGCCAGCCTTCACTCTCGTGCAATCGGATGATATCGCCGGGGAAATCCACAAGATAGTCGTTGCCGGTGTTTCCGCTGGCAATATCCATACAGTGAACGGCTGTCATCCTGCCTGGCATTGTTACCCGGCCAATCTCCTTCACGATGAATTGGTAATGTTTAAAAAATTGCTTGTAATCATCGGCATTCGACAGATCGCGCTCACTTGAGGAATAGCAGTACAGGCCGCCGAACGGAGGAGAATAGATAGACAAGTGGATAGATTCTTTCGGAAGGGCCTGCATGACTTCTCCGCAGTCTCCAAGATAGATCGCGTATTTGTCGGTAATTTTCTGGTCTTTCACAGCCATGCCGGCACCATTTCCTTTTGCTGAAAATCGTTTGATTTGTGTAACTGGAGAGCTTCGTTCATATGGGCGACTAAGCGGATAAACATATTGTCAGCGGCTCTCTGTTTGTGTTGCAGGTTGGCCATCACTCCGCGCTCTGCTTCAGAAACTACGATGTCAATAGTGACCGGACGGTTCTGGCCGAAACGCCAGCAGCGCCGTACTGCTTGGTAATACTGTTCGAAGCTATGCGAAGGGAATGTAACCTCGTGGGCGCAGTGCTGGAAATTCAGACCCCAGCAACCAATCTTGGGTTTGGTGATGAGTCGGCGAATTTTGCCAGCCGCGAATGCGTTTAACTTTTCTTCCTTGGCATCGTCCGGATCATTGCCTGATACTTGGACGGAATCGGGAATGATTTCGTTAAGCATATCTCCTTCGACATTCAAATGGCACCAAATCAAAGACACATCGCGGTGGCGAACCAACTCTTCAACTTGCTCACATCTCTCTCGCAAAGTTCTGCGGCGTTCGTCGGTTTGCTCCCGGATGCTGGTCGCGGCAACATGGAAGAGTTTGTCCGGCGGGAGACTGCGCGATTTTACGATGTGCTCGCTCTCAATTAATTCTGGTAGATTGAATCTGCCGTCATCAAATCCGATATCACTGGGCTTGCGCAGGGCCCTGGCGAATGAGCATACCCATTTCCAGAATGCCTCTTCAGCGTGGCCCTTGAATACCCACTTCGGAAGAATCAAGCCTTCCCTGGTTCTGCGGCCTCTGCGCTCGGCCTCGCTCATTTTCTCTTCGTTTTTAAAGAATCTGGCCAGCATTTCACTGTAGTCGAGATATCCCAGGGCTTCGCTGCTTGTTCCTAGTTCAATGTAGTCATTAGGTGCAGCCGTGGCCGTGCAGAGCAGTCGGTATGGAATCTGACGCATGAACGCGGTGATCTGGCGCCGGCGCGTTCCGTCGAAGGATTTGAGGATTGATGACTCATCTAATACAATGCCGCTAAAATCATCAGGATTGAAATAGTGCAGGCGCTCATAGTTGCAGACATTGATGCCGCCTTTCAGCTCGCCGTTGCCGCTGCGGTAACATTCAATGCCGACCTTGTCAGCTTCGCGTAGGGTCTGGCTGGAAACGGCCAGCGGGGTAAGGATTAATACTTTCCGATTGGTCTGCATGACTATGTTTTCAGCCCAGGCGAGCTGCATCGGAGTTTTGCCTAACCCGCAATCGGCGAAGAGTGCGCCACGACCTTTCCTGACAAGCAAGTTGACTAGGAATCGCTGAAAGTCAAACAGCGGCCCACAGTCCCAAACAGGTTCGAATCCGTCATTGAACTGCATTTGGGATTTGCTCTTAATAAATTGCTCGTAGTTCATGCCTCCCTCAATCCCTCTCATTCGGCTTTCTCCCTTGCAACATTGATCAGATAATCCCGGCAAAGATCGTAATGGCCCCAATACGCTCGTAAATGCCATCCTGCCCACGTTCCCCAGTCCTTAACGCTTTCCTCTGTCAATTGCTTCTGACGCTGCACATCGGCCAGCAGATCGTTAAAGCGCCTCATCAAATTCGCCCTCTGCAATCTGATTGAGCACGAACGGCAAAACGGAGAATTAGCCCACTTCTCAGACTTGCAAGCTGCGCATGTCGTGCTCTCATACTCTGCCTCGAATTGCTCCAGCGCCGCGATTAGGACATGGCCGTTACGCTCCATTACTTCACTGAATCCTTCAACTCAATGCCTGATGCCTCAATTGATTGAATCAGGCCGTCTCTGGTAATAGGCTTAGGGTTCTGTGGACCTTCCGTATTGCCGTCTTCAGGCTCAAACTCACGAGTACCACAGCCCTGCTCTTTCATCTGCTTCGCAATCGCTTTGATGGTGGTCTTTTTGGTGAATGAGACTGTTAGCTTATATGGCTTGGTCGCCTGTTTGCCAAGACCTCCACCGAAGACTTCGCCAATGTACACGTAGGCGATTCCAGTGTTCTCTTTGTCGAACTCAATGCCGCGAAAACGATGGCCGTAATTCAGCAGAGACCGCAGCGCCTTGTGAATCTTTGTTGCCGCGCTTTGCTTGTCGCCTTCCCATAGGAATTTTTCATGGATGCCAACGACTCGGACATAACTCTCATTGCCGTAATTGCAGAGTTTATCTGTGCCGATTGCGCGAAGGCACAGCCCATGAGGATCATGCGGTATCCCTTGCTCATGTACGAAACTGATAAGCCAGGGATTCTGCTGGATGCCGGTGCTCGTGCGACAGACAACGAGCTCTCCCTTTGCGAACGGCTTCTTGTTGAATAAATCCCATTCGCACAAGACATGAGAAATAGAGTGAGGGCTGGCCATGTACCGCCTGACTTCTGGCAACATCTGAAGTTTCTCAAGTTCGATGGCTAGGATTGCGGCGATGTTTGTAAGGATGCGTTCACGGTCTGTCATCTTATCGTTCTTCATTTGTCTTTCCTGCTCGTCTGACATTGGAACTGATCTCCTACTTTCTTCCATGCCCAGTTATCAATTTGCTCGTTCTCGTGAAGATCGTAAGCGCGGTCACACTTTGGGCAATATCTGTGCGGCCCGGTTGGCGTGCTGAAACGCGATTTATAGACAAGCGGTTTACGTCCGCAGCATCGGCCCTTTTCGTCTAGATGCATTGGTGCTGAAAGGATCACGCCTTGGCCTTCGCACTGCGGATGGTTATCGCTCACTTTGTTTTCCTCGCTTCCATCTCCAGGCAAGCCCGACAACTTGGATCGCGCTTGCCATTATGCGCCGCTTTTCGATGGCATTCAATCGCTTCTTTCAGATGATCCTTGTGAAAGATTCTCTCTATTGCATACCTGCCGTGACGAGCATTCGTAAGTGGGCGATTCATCTGTGTTCCCTGTTTTGCCATTCAGAAAGTTCTTGATCATCAATATTGCGGGCGAACAGGAACACGCACAGACAGGCAATCATCATTGACAGGGCAAGCAAGCCTATCAGTAGCCAGTAAAATGGGTTCATAAATACTCCTGATTAAACTGCGGGCTTGTTAGGCCCGCGTGTTAGTTGACCGCTTCCCCTGTCTGTCTTGACCTGAAGCTTCTCCGCACACGATCTACCGGCGTCTGCGTTTTGCTCACTTCTTCAGGCTTGATGTCGGCCACTGCTTCGGCTCTCTCTTCCGTTTGCTCGTCTTCGGGAAGGGATGATTCGGAATCGTCTTCATTGTCTTCTTCGGTCTCTGGCTCCGGCTGGTCGCCGATGCGCATTTGAAGCGGAGGTTTCTCGTCTTGGATTGGATGGAAGTCCGGCGAAGGAACGAAGTCACACCATAGTTTACAGCCCCAATAGCGGTCCACAAAACGCCATAGACCTTTAAACCACGGCACGTTGTATTCGAGCCGCAAAACGGTCACATATGAGTCCTTTTCTTTTTCGCGGGAGAGTTCAAACTTCTGGAGGGTAAGGCCGGTAGCGCGTTGGACTTTTTCTGCACTTGTATCCGTGTCATAGAAATCCATGCTCATCTGTTCGAGGATGATATCTGAAGAGAATGTCCCACTGCCGCGCTCTTTTTCTACAGCATGGAAACCTTCGGTGAGGAATTCGGGAAAGCCTTCAAAACTCTCGCCGGTTATTGGAAGTTTGAATTTGAAGAGAACTCGCTTTTCATTCTCATTGTTTTTCTTTGGCGACCAGCTTTCAAGAATGATTGCCCGCTTCTTGGCTGGAAAGAATTGAAACCTAATGTCTTCTGTCATTGATTCTCCTTTGCTAAAATGCTTTATTCATCTCTTCCGCTGTCTTGTCCCTTACCAGCACTTCAGGCCGCGATAAACTCTCTTGCAGGATTTCGGCCAAGTGTTGTGCATCCTTCGGTGCCTTCTCTATCTCCCGCGCCACCCATTCAACATCGGGCGAATAGGCGAACATCAATTCAATTCGCGTTGGCAGTTCCGGGATGAACTCGTTCAGAAACTTGTGGATCGGCTGGCCCTGCTTCAGTTTCTCAATGTTTCCCGGTTCGAGAATCATCAAGATAATGACTTTCCCTTCGCCATCGTGCAACCGTGCAGCAATCATAGATATGCCTCTCGGTCTTTCTGGTACCACGGCTTGAAGCTCTTCAGGAATTCCATTGTCGGCCAAGTCCCAGTGAACAGCACTCCGCGATCATCAAGAGTGACATGGGCAGGCGGTTTCTCCAAGGGGAATTTCAATTGAGTCAGAAAGAAAGTAGTTCGCGGTTCAGTGTGACCGTTGGCCCATTCGGTACCGTGCTTATCAAACCAGTCTTTCATTGCCTGAAGGCCGCCCTCTTGATGAGACCGCGAAGAGAAAATGTTGACTTCGAACTCCCGTATCGCTTGATCCAGGAATTCAAAAAGGCCATTCACTGGAGGATCTGGAATTACCGCAGCGCCTTTCCATCCTGAATATCGGCTTACTGTGCCGTCGAAATCAAGGCAAAGAATCGGCTTGCGTCCAATTAAATCGGTCAAACCTTTTCTCCCTTCAGTGATTTGGTAACGTAGTCCACGATCTGCTGGACGGTTTCAATCTTCTCTGCGTCTTCGTCTGGAACATCCAAGTCAAACTCATACTCGAAGTCCATCACGAGTTGGCAGCAGTCCAGCGAGTCCGCTCCGAGGTCATCAACGAGTTTTGCTTCTGGAGTTACCTCATCTTCTTCGACGCCCAGTTGCTCGACGAGGATCTGCTTTACGCGCTGTTCTATGGTGGATGTGGTCATGCCGTTTGCCCCTCTGCCAGATCGTAACTGTCCGCGAAGATATCAGATTTACAAGGATACACTTCACCCTTGATCCCGATGATTACGAAATCACCGATGGATGCTTCCAGCGGATCGGATGTGCTTTCGAGTGTGTGAATGAGTAAGCGAATAGGCTTGGCTGTAAGGTCGAAATTGACCTTGGTATTGGCCGTCATCTGGCCTTCGTTGTTTTGCAGGAAGCGCATGATTTCTGATACGTTCTCGCCATCCCACTGGATTGCGTTGATGGTTACTGGCTTTTTGGTGTATCGCATTGGTTCTCCTTGTTGATTTACTGTGCTACTTGCATCGCGTCTAAATCCAGTACGAATGACGCCGGAGCAGGACGATAAGCGGTATCGCCTTTTTCACGGTCGTACTTCTCGCGCCATTCAACTTTAGCCATCGTCCGGAAGTCGAACCATTCATCAAATTGCATTGTCCAAATTTCCAGGGAATCGCTATAGGGCTTTCCGTTGTTGTCGGCTGTGGCAATCTCTACTCGTTCTATGGCCTTGTCCGGTTCGCCGTGGCACTCCAATACGATTCCACGGCAATCTACGAAGGCACCATAGGATTCAACGCGAAAATTAAACTTGCCATAT
>Ga0070735_10000138_pt1 | contig 91265 bp, 82 predicted proteins | sample Coa_R1_FD_66443 | JGI IMG/M metagenome (GOLD analysis project Ga0070735, IMG submission 66443) | Surface soil microbial communities from Centralia Pennsylvania, which are recovering from an underground coalmine fire - Coalmine... | ecosystem: Environmental > Terrestrial > Soil > Unclassified ...
TTAATGTTGATAAATGCCTCGCGCTGTAAGGGGCGGTCGCGATCTGGCGCCGGAAGATACGAAGAATGCCAGACGATGTCGAGCGCGATCGGAGCGAGACTTGGATCGGAGGCTTGCACGACTTCTGCGTCAAGTACTTTGCCCTTCTGATCCAGGATGGCATGGACGATCACAGCCTGGATCATCCCGCTGTAACCCGCAGGCGCGCGAGCTATCTCAGGGAAACGAAACGGGCCGATCATAATCGCTCCCGGTCCATGCGAGATCATCTTCTTCGTCGGGATGAACTGATTGGGATCGGAATTCGGATCTTGCAGGCTGTCGAGAGTAATCTGCAAGACGGCGGTTCCACCTTCGACGATGGTGGTTCGACGCGGCAGCAACCGTCCATGAAATCGAATGACGTCGTCGTAGTCGTAGACAAAGTAAATTCCGGGAGCTTCGGACATCGTACGCAGCAGCCCCGTCTTCGGATCGATGCAATATTCGTTTTCTTCCCATCGGCGTCCGGGCGCATCGGCTGCATCGCTCATGCCGCGTGAGATCAGGATGCAAGCCAGATCAGTGCCTTCCCACTTGGCTGTTGCCATGCGCAGAACAGAACCAGCGAAGCTCCCCACAATGGGCCAGAAGACAGCATTGCGCACCATCTGAATGCGCAACGGGATGTGCCCCTTCGGCTTCTCGTCGTACGCGGCGCCCTGGTAAAAAATCCTGACTTGCGAGTAGTCTCCCAAACGCGCGGTCCAGCGCCAAGTCTGGCCATTGAGCCAGGTTTCTTCCACTTCCCCGTAACCGTTATTGCGCGAACCTTTGCCGATGGAATTGAAAGACACCTTGAGATTGAAGGGTGTCATGCCGGGCGCATGCATCGCGCTGTTCTGGCGGGCGCGTTCCAGCAGGTCCAGAACTGCGACGCGCTTTTCCGGAGTATTGGGGACAAGCGCGGGACCAGTTGCCAGTTCCAAAGGATCGTCGGGCAAGGGCGCAACCTTGGGTGCGTCTTGCGAAAAACAGGAAGCGGTGACGAACAGGAGAAGAGAAGCAAACCGCAGGGCCCGGATGGACATACGGCACTCTCCAGCGGACAGGTGCAAAATCGTATCGTGGATTCTGCGCGCTCGCAACTGAAGGATCGGGGATTAGGGCAGTCCGCCCGCTTCAGGTTAATCTGGAAATATGTGGCGTAGGTTTGGAATTACTCAGTGGTGAAGTAATCCACCGTCACTGGATTTTCGAATAGTGAATAATCGCGGGTTACGACTGTGATGCCGCTTTCGGTGACAAAATAGCGCTGGCGGTCGGCCTCTGCGTCGTAACCGATCGTCGTTCCCTCCGGGATGTGGACGTCGCGGTCGAGAATTGCTTTTCGTATACGGCAACGGCGGCCTACGCTCACATGTGAAAAGAGAATGCAGCTGTCAACTTCGGAGTAGGAATTGACGCGGACATCGGGGGAGAGGATGGAGTTCTTCACCATACCGCCAGATACGATGCAGCCGTTCGAAACGATCGAATCCAGAGCGGTGCCCATGCGCCCGGTTTCGGCAAATACGAACTTGGCCGGTGGATATTGCCGCTGATGCGTGCGAATCGGCCATTCCTCATCGTACAAGTTGAAGATGGGCGACACTGACACGATGTCCATGTTGGCCTCGTAATAGGCCTCCAGGGTGCCAACATCGCGCCAATACAAGGCCTCTTTCTTGTTTTCGTCGACGAAATCGTAGGCGTAGACGCGATAATCGTCGACCATTCTGGGCAAGATGTCTTTGCCAAAGTCATGACTCGACTGCGGGTTCTCGGCATCCTTCAAAAGAACCGGGATGAGCACGTCTGTGTTGAACAGGTAGACACCCATCGATGCCGCGACTTTTTCTGGATTCTGCGGAGAGCGCAGTTGTGTTGTTTTTGGCTTTTCCTCGAATCCATTAACCCGGCCGTCCTTGTCTACATCCACCACACCGAACTGGTAGGTCTGATCGGTATCCACTTGTATGGTGGCGAGCGTGATATCGGCACCGGAGTCATTGTGCTGTTTCAGCATCTTCCCGTAATCCATCTTGTAGATGTGATCTCCGGAAAGGATGAGCACGTGCTTCGGCTGCTCGGAGCCGATGGAATAAATGTTCTGGTAAACGGCGTCGGCCGTGCCCTGGTACCACTGGTCGCTCACGCGCTTCATGGGCGGCAGCACTTCAATAAACTCATCCACTTCGCGCCCCAGCACATTCCACCCTTCACGAATGTGACGGTTGAGCGAGAGGGCCTTGTATTGCGTGAGGATGTATACCCGGCGCAGGTCAGAATTCAGGCAGTTCGAAAGCGTGATGTCGATGATGCGGTAAATGCCTCCGAAGGTGACTGCCGGCTTAGCGCGATCGCGAGTGAGAGGATAAAGGCGTTCTCCCACCCCGCCTGCCAAGAGAACCCCGAGAGTATCTTTCATTACTGACCCTCAGATTCCGACCACTGTCTTGCTTTCCCCACCGGAATCTTCGCTTCCCGCACGGCAGCTGCGGGAAGAAAACACTAGATGGTAGCACAGAGCTGTAAGGTTGCCGGATTACGCGAATGAGCGGATTCGTATAATGCTGCAAGAGCGGCGCAACTGCGAGGGAGAGCAAATTTGGGCGACGAGAAGCGAATTGTCAGGAGAGAGGAAGGAACTCCTGTAAGTTCTTTGCGGCATGATAAAGCGCTTGGCCTGGAGCAGGACGTCACCCGCAGGGACTTCCTGAATTCGACTTTGCTGGCATCGGGGGGAGCGCTGCTAAGTTGCATGTCGCCAGCTCAGTTGTTGGCACAAAAAGCCGAAAACAACAACTCCTTCGCCGATGACTGGACAGGCTATGGAGGCGTTGGAGACTATGCAAATTCCAACGGCAACACGACGTCAGTTTTTGAAGCCGGCCACCGGATTCGCGACGGTGAGTTTGAGACCGCGCCATCAAACTTCGTCGATACAGGCGAGATCTACGACTGCGTGGTCGTGGGTGGAGGCATCAGCGGACTCGCTGCGGCGTTGATTTTTCAGCGTAAGGCGGGCGAACGCAAAACCTGCCTGATACTTGAGAACCATCCTGTTTTCGGTGGAGAAGCCAAGCGCAATGAGTTTCTGGTGGAGGGGCGCCGCTTACTCGCGCATCAAGGCTCCGCGCTATTTCAGGTGAACTATCCTCACAGTTTCATCGAGCGCTTCTATCAGTCGATTGGCCTGAAGACTCCCCGGCTCCAATATCAAAAATGGGGGAGTTCCGCTCCCGAGATCCCGCTCGCTACGACGCCGTATCTGGGTTCGACACCTTATGGGCTGTATTTCGGCGCGAGGTTCGGCCAACCTAAGGGCGTGTGGGTGACCGATCCGTGGGGGAAGAAGTTAGAAGGGGCCCCGCTCTCGGCGAAGGCACGCGAGGAGTTGCTGCGAACGCAGTCGCCGTCAGTTGTGCAAACGCCCGAGTATCGTGGTGACGCCATCTCACGACGGCTCGACACCATCACTCTCGAGGACCATTTGATCGAGAAGTACCGCATCAGTCGCGAAACAGTCCGCACTTTTCTTACGCCTGACGAAGGGAGCGCGTTTGGCCTTGGTCCCGACGCGCTCTCCGGCTATACCGCGTATGCATTCGATGCGTTCGGTCCTACGCTCGACAACGAAAACCAGATGTTCCCCGACGGCAATAGCGGCATTGCACGCCTGATCGTCAAAACCATGATTCCGGATGCAATTGGCGGGCAGCATTCTCTCGAAGATGTTTGCCGCAACTCGATAAACTTTGCTGCGCTCGATCGACCCGGCGCAGCCGCCCGCATCCGGCTGGACTCTACTGCGGTTTGGGTGAAGCATGAGGGCGATCCTGCGAAGTCCCAGTTTGTGACGATTTTTTATACGCGCGGCAGCAAACTCTACCGGTTGCAGGCTCGATCTGTTGTGATGGCTGGCGGAAGCTGGACTACAAAGCACATCGTCCGCGACCTTCCTCCGGATCGAAAAGAAGCATATGGCCAGTTCTATCGTTCACCATGCATGATTGCCAGTGTGGCCGTAAGAAACTGGCGATTCCTTTACAAAATGGGGATCTCCGGCGCTCAGTGGTATGAGGGTTTTGGAACTTACCTGCAGCTTCGCAAGCTGGCGCTGTGTGGCACCGATGCGATAACCATCGGCCCGGATTCGCCCGTGGTAATCACATTGAAAGTTGTCTACTCACGCCCGGGGCATACCACGGAAGATCAGGGCCACATGGGGCGCGCGGAGATGATCGCAACACCGTTCCGTGAGTATGAGCGGCAGATTCGTCAGCAGTTTACGGATATGTTCGTACGAACCGGCTTCGATGCTTCCCGAGACATCGCGGGAATCATACTGAACCGCTGGGGACACGCCTATGCCAGCCCCGCTCCCGGATTCTACTTCGGCAAAGATGGGAGACCCGCACCCGGAGACGTTCTTCGAGGGGCGCCGTTTGGAAGGATTGCTTTCGCGAACGTGGATCTTTCGGGGATGCCCGATCATAAATCCTCGATTATCGAGGCGAATCGGGCAGTGGGACAGTTGCTGGATCAGGTGCTAAGCTGAGGCGTTCTCTCTACTCTTTGTCATGCTTGTCTTCGTCTATTTTGATGCGGAGTGACTTGAGGAATTTAAGATCCTGATCGCTGATTTTCAGCTCAGGATTGCTCGACATCGTGGAAACCAGGGAAGTCTTATCGGTGTTTTTTTCGCCCTGTTTGCTGACCCCGATGGTAGCTTCCAGCACCAGGAAAATGTCGTATCCGCCCTCTTTAATACGAGATACGACCTCAGAGATCTGCTCAGAATCGGAAAGAGATTCGTTGATAGCATCGCCGAGCTCTTTCATGAGCTGTTTGAGTTGTGGATCCACTGAGCCTCCCCGAGAAAATCGCCCGCCTACTCAATCAGATGCCGACTGCGGCGGAACGGTTCACCACCGAGCCTCCGTGGCGCCATTGTATCGCCGTAAGGCTGTTAAAATCGAGCAGTGAGTAAAGTTTCTGCCTTACGGAAGTTAGGCGTGTTCGCACGAGTAGCGCGGGAGCAAGCTGGGCGTAGCCGCACAGCCAATGCTGTGATCAGCGCCGTGACCACCACAGCGCGCTCCTTCGGACGCGCGGCACACCAACTCTGGCTCGAAGTTACCGGCCTGCTTTTTATCGTCATGGCCTTGGCCTTTGCCGGGGCCTCGTTCCAAGAGTACGGGAAGTACCATGCGGGTCAGGCCGGAAGCGGTCGTCTGACTCTCGCAATCGTGTTTACAGTGGCCTTCTCTTGGTTCGGGCTCAGTTCGTTTTGGCGGGTGCGACGGAAACGTCAGCGCTAGAGGACTCTAAGTGAATCAGCAACCGATCCAGCAGGATTGTCGTCCATCATGGAAAAGCTGAAGTCCGGTGCGGACGCTGCGACGCAAATCGAGACATCGTCCCATATTCCTGTAAAGCCTCTTTATACCCCGGCCGATCTCAAAGGCGCAGATTACGACAGCGAAGTCGGGTATCCCGGCGAGTATCCTTTCACGCGCGGCGTTCAGGCCACTATGTACCGCGGCCGCTTGTGGACGATGCGCCAGTACGCGGGCATGGGCGACGCCGAAGAATCAAACAAGCGCTACAAATACCTGCTGGCGAACGGGACTACGGGTTTGTCGGTAGCTTTTGATCTGCCCACGCAGATTGGGATGGACTCCGATTACCCGCTGGCGATGGGCGAGGTCGGCAAAGTCGGAGTTGCCATCGATTCGATCGAAGATATGCAGCGGCTGTTCGATGGCATTGAGCTGACGAAGATCTCCACGTCGATGACGATCAACGCGACAGCTTCGATTCTGCTAGCGCTGTATGTGGCCGTTGCGCGGCGCCAGGGCGGCGATATTCGCAAGCTCTCGGGCACGGTGCAGAACGATGTGCTGAAGGAATACATCGCGCGTGGGACTTACATTTATCCACCGCAACAGGCGATGCGAGTCATTACCGATATGTTTGCGTGGGCGAATGAAAACGCGCCGGAGTGGAATACGATCTCGATTTCCGGGTATCACATGCGTGAGGCGGGATCGACGGCGGTACAGGAAGTAGCGTTCACCCTCGGCAACGGCATGGCCTACGTTGAGGCGGCGATCAGGGCAGGGCTCGACATCGACAAGTTCGCCCCGCGGCTTTCGTTCTTCTTCAATGCGCACAGCAATTTTCTGGAAGAAGTCGCGAAATTCCGTGCTGCTCGCCGCATGTGGGCGCGAATCATGCGCGAGCACTTCAAGGCGAAAAATCCGCGCTCCTGGATGCTGCGTTTCCACACGCAGACTGCCGGATCGACTCTGACGGCGCAGCAACCGGAAAACAACATTGTTCGTACCGCGGTTCAGGCGATGGCGGCTGTACTGGGCGGTACGCAATCTTTGCACACGAACTCTTTTGATGAAGCGCTGGCCTTGCCGACCGAGCAGGCTGCACGGATCGCATTGCGTACGCAACAGATCATTGCCTATGAATCGGGTGCGCCGCAGACGATTGATCCGCTGGCCGGGTCGTATTACATCGAGAGCCTGACGAACGAAATCGAAAAGCGCGCCGCAGAATATCTCGGGAAGATCGAAGTTCTGGGCGGAATGCTGAAGGCCGTCGAGCGAGGATACGTGCAGCAGGAGATCCAGAACGCGGCGTATGAGTATCAGCAGCAAGTCGATAACGAGGAAGCGATCGTGGTCGGTGTGAACCGCTTCGAGGTGGAAGAAGAGAAGGCGATCCCGATTCAGAGGATCGATCCCGCGCTCGAACCGAAGCAGGTCGAACGCCTACGCGCTCTGCGGGCAAAACGCGATGCCGGACCGTGGAAGGCAGCGCTGGCTGGAGTTGAGGATGCTGCGTGTTCAGGCGCGAACGTGATGCCGCGAATTTTGGCGGCCGTCGAGGCGAGTGCGACTGTAGGAGAGATTTCGGACGCCATGCGGCGGGTGTTCGGAGAATATAAGGAAGCGGTGGTGATTTAACTCTCGCATCGGAATTACTGAAATGTCTTACCATCACGAGTCGAATCAATTTGCCCGGATTGTCGAATTTACAACTTATGGAATGGAAGAAAGCTAATTGGTTGCGTGCCGAAAGACTTCCGGTTTGGGCCGCGTTATGTACGGGCCATGCTGACGGATCAAACCCGCAATATCTGGCAGGGCAGAAGCACGCGATCTTAGCGATGGTGTGCGCGCTTGAGTCGGAGGCGGAAAATGCCATTAGCTCCCTGCTCCACACCAACGGATGGGTTGACCTGGAATTCCGAAACCTACGTTGCTGAACGAGCCGTTTCACAGCGATGATCCGAATATGGTCGCCTGTTACGAGAATGCCGCTAAGAGGCAGGGTGGAATCGTGGTTTATTCAGATGCAATTCGGGAAGGCTAGGTGGGACCATCACGCCGGTTGCGCTTCCATCTCGGCAACAGCAGCGTCCAAATGAGCTAGCGTTTCTTCCACGGTCAGTGAATACATTTCGCGGCCGAGCCCTTCGCCTGATTCCAGAGCCTTCTTCAGATAGTGTCCGGCGATTTCGACAGCCAGCGAGTCGGTGATCCTCTTGCCGGTGCGCTTGTGGTATTCCACCCATGCCGGATGCGGCAGCGCGACCCAAACCTTCTTGCCGCCCACCAGAAATTTGTAATCAACGGCGTCGGCGTGACGCGTGGCAATGGCCACGATCTGGCATTGATAGGCGCAATGGACCGGCTTTTTTGTCCAGCGGTCGGTGGCAGTAAAGTTCTCAAACATGACTAAACTATAGCGGAGCGGCGTGTCTACGGGCAAACTGCGAGAGCTCCAAATTCAGCAACCACAAAGGACGCGAAGGTGCACAAAGGAGATCCCATAGAGAAGGCCTTCGTGCAACCTCGTATCCTTGCCGGGTTTAAGCCTGCTTTCCGATCTGTTCTTGACCCTGCTCACGCAGCGCTGCTATACATCTGCCTTCGTGTGGAGGAGTCATTCATGCAGAAAATTGCCCGAATTGTGGTGACTGTATTGATCCTGGTTGCGGTGGCTGGTGCCGCAGACAAAAAGACTTCTCCGAAGCCGTCAACCGCGCGCTTCGAGATTTCCTTTCCCAAAGAGATGAGTGCCACGGCCCTTGATGGCCGCGTGCTACTGGTCATTGCCAACAACAACGACAGTGAGCCGCGTTTCCAGATCAGTTTCATGACGGCCCACTCGCAGCAGATCTTTGGTGTGGACGTTGACGGCCTCGCACCCGGCGCCGCGGCTGTCGTCGATGATTCGACTTTGGGATATCCGGCGGAACGTCTGAACGTCATCCCCGCCGGAGATTATTGGGTGCAGGCGGTACTGAATATCTACGAGACTTTTCACCTGGCCAACGGCCGCACGTTGAAACTGCCGCCGGACAAAGGTGAGGGCCAGCACTGGCAGACGAAACCGGGGAACCTCTACAGCAAGCCGCAGAAAGTGCATTTCGATCCGAAGGCTCCGCAGACGGTTCGCATTTTGCTGACTGAAAAAAATCCCACGGTCGAGGCAGATCCCAAGTTCGTCGACAAGATGGCCGGTTGGAGCGGTGCGAACGATGAACACGCGATTGCCGATAACAAGTGGGTGAAGCACATCCACATACAGAGCGATCTGCTGACGAAATTCTGGGGACGGCCGACGTATCTGGGTGCCGTGATCTTGCTACCCGATGGATGGGACGAGCATCCCGATGCACACTACCCGGTCATTGTTGAGCAGGATCACTTTCATCGCGATCTGCCCGGTGTGGTTGCCTTCCGGACTACACCTCCGAGCCCCGACCTCAAAGGCGGCGAGCTCCGAGTGGCGCAGAGTGGATACAAACTCTATCAGGATTGGACTGCTGGGCGTCTTCCGCGCGCGATCGTGATTACGATTCAGCACGCGACCCCTTACTTCGACGATTCTTACGCGGTGAACTCTGAAAACGTCGGGCCTTATGGCGATGCGATCACGCAGGAGTTGATCCCGTACATCGAAAAGACCTATCGCGGAATTGGACAGGGATGGGCGCGCTCCGTTTACGGCGGTTCCACAGGCGGATGGGAAAGTCTGGCATCACAGGTCTTCTACCCCGATTTCTATAACGGAGCGTGGGTGTTCTGCCCCGACGTGGTTGATTTCCGCGCCTACATGACGATGAATCTCTATGAAGACAAAAACGCATTCTGGATCGACGGGCCTTTCGGGAATGTTCCGCGGCCCTCAGTCCGTCAACCCGACGGGCTCGTGCTCTCGACCATGGAAGGGATGAATCGTTACGAACTGGTGCAGGGAACGCACAGCCGCTCAGGCGAGCAACTCGATACCTGGGAAGCCGTCTTCAGCACCGTGGGCGAGGACGGATATCCGAAACGCATCTTCAATAAGCGTACCGGCGAGATCGATCATGAGGTCGCGAAGTATTGGAAAGAGCACTTCGATCTGAGCGCCATCATGCAGCGCGATTGGAAGACGCTCGGTCCGAAGCTCGCGGGGAAACTACATCTCTATGTCGGTGAAGCCGACACCTTCTATCTCGATCGTGCAGTGCACCTGCTCAAGGACTTCATGGATACGACGACGGATCCCTATTACCGTGGCAGCTTCGACTTCGGCGTACGCAAGCCGCACTGCTATGCGGGAGAGCTCGATCCGGCTGTGGGCATCAACCAGCACTATTTCCCCGAGATGGTGAAGCACATGGAACAGACCGCGCCGGAAGGAGCAGATCTGAAAAGCTGGAAGTATTGAAGACGACTCAGAGACATGCGGTCTCCGCTGTCCATTGAGCACAGCACATTCCTGTAACATGGAAGCGTGGCAACTGGGGCTCGTTCGAAAACAATTGGCAAGGCCAAGCTGAACATCCTTCGCGCAAAGCAGTTAAAGGATGTTCCATGGCTCGTGCATGGCTTTTCCACTCGCGTAGGCGGGATTTCCCGCGTCTACGGTAAGGGCGAACTGAATCTCGGCTACACGAAAGATGATTCCCGCGCCGCCGTCGAACGTAATCGTGTAGCGTTCCTACAAGGACTGGGAGCGACATGCCAACCGCGGCGTCGTTCGCGAAAACCGGGTGCGTCGTTGTGGCCGCTGATCACGCTGCGGCAGGTTCATTCCGATGTTATTTGGCGTGTTGATTCAGTCCCTAATTCAGAAAGCAAAGACCTGCTGGTTGGCGACGGACTGATTACCGCGACACCGGGCCTGCTGCTGGCAATCCAAACCGCAGACTGCCTGCCTATCACCATCGTCGATACCAAGCGCCACGCAGTCGGCGTGTTTCATGCGGGATGGCGTGGAACGGTGAAGCGCATCGTTGAAAAGGGAATCGGCGAAATGGTGCGTTGTTTTGGCAGCCGTCCGGGGGATATGAAGGCAGCCATCGGTCCGGGGATTCAAGGATGCTGCTTCGAGGTCGGTGAAGAAGTGCGGACGAAATTCGAATCGCAATTCGCGTACGCTACCAGCCTGTTCCACGAAGTCAAAGACTCTGATCCCGTGCGCGAGAAATATCCACTTCTCTTCCTCACGGCGCGCGCACCCGGACATAGTGATCTGCCAAAGAAAATATTCCTCGATCTCGTCGAAGCCAACCGGCAACAACTGATCGCCGCCGGGTTGCCGAAGAAAAGCATCGAGTCGTCTCATCTGTGTACGAACTGCAATCCGGAATTGCTGTTTTCATATCGCGCAGAAAAAGGCAAGACAGGACGCATGATGGGGGCTGTGGGAATTCGGAGTTGAGTCGCCATCCGAGAGCAAAGCAATTCCCATCCCGAGGAGTTCTACTCAGCCCCAGCGGGTCGCGCGAAGACCCAGCGATCACTTAAAAGGAAATTCGCTACGGAGCACACGGCGATACTCATCAAGTTCGCGAGCATCGGACGGAGATGGACTTCCCCGACTAACAAACGCATACAAAGAAGGTTCCCGGCAATCGAAACTAAGCCATTGCTGAGATTGAATCGCAGCAATCGAGCGGTAGATCCGCATCGGCCCTGACTTTGCCGGTCGACCCAGGTGAAGCGCTGGTGCCAAACGAAGTTGTGCAGCACAGCCGTTTCGACGGCCAAAGCGGTCGCCAGCAAGTAGCTCACGCCGATGCTGGTGAGCAACCACAGGGCCGCCAGTTGCACACCGATCCCAACGGCTCCGACGAGGTTGAACTTCAGCCATCGCACGACAGATCGCCACACCGCGCACTCGCTCACCGAAGTCTCTCCTCTTGATAAAGCTGAGCAGTGTGAATTCCGGTTGCGACGACCGCCATTGCCAGCATGCCCACGATCGCAATCGCGCCGCCCAGATCGAAGAGGAGAAACTTGTGACCGGCGACGTGTGCGTACGGTCGAAAAATCAAAGCGACATTGCCGATCATCAGGAGAATCCGAATCTCCGTCGGTCCGAACAGAGCGTATGACATGCGGAACTTGCCGATCGTGTACGTGGTCAGATAAGACTCAACCGATAGCACCAAAAATCCGACGAGCATTCCGATGGCAATCTGCCAGTGCAGAAATCCTGAGAGAGCCAAACCTGACATCAGGAACACTCCGCCGAAAGTGTCGGTCATGTGATCGACATAAAATCCGTACCGGGGGCGCAGCCGGTTCCGATAACGGGCGAGTGTCCCATCGAGACTGTCGCCCAGCCAGTTCACCGCAATAAAGAATGTAGCCAGGATCAGGAAGTACTTATTCCAGCGCGAAAGCGCGTAGGCTGCGCTGGCCAGAATCTGAGCGGCGAATCCAAGCGCCGTCAGATGGTCCGGCGAAATCGAATCCGGAGTTCGTCGTGCAAACCATGCAAGAATCCTGCGCTCCGCCGGCGCGGTAATTGCTAGCTGGATTCGCATGGCGTTGCGGAAGTGAGAACGTAAAGGACTGCTGATGCTTGTAGCGGTGGCCATACGATCTCCTCAATTTGCTTTTCCTGTGACAAGTGCCTGCTTTGCGAATGCGTTGCGCGTAGCATCCAACGTGAACTGCAGCGATTCTCGCGGAATGCTGTTCACGAACGGACCGATCAGCCAGCCAAGTCCTGCGGGGATGTCGCGCGTCAACGAGATTGCTTCGCACTGCACGAACACGCCGCTGTCCACCTGCTCGAAGGCCCAGTACGTGTTCAGACGCCACATGTAGCCGTGATCGTGTCCGGCAGGCAACGGGTGTTCAGTGGGCTCTCCTGGATTCTCAATCTCGGTTACCCGCGTGCTGCGGGAGATGCTGTATTGGTGTGTTGCGTCGAGGTTTCCGTAATGAACGTCGTACTCTGTATCGAGCACGACGGTCACGACTTTTTGCTTCTTGAGGCGCATAAAGACGTGCAGTTCGTCTCCGCGAGCCGAGACGATACGCGATTGCATCACGTCCGGAGAGTAGTAGCGGCCAAGATGGTCGTAGGCCCGCACCAGAGCGATGACCTGCGCCACGGTTGTTTTGGGAATGAAGACCAGCCCTAGCCAGTCGTGAACCAGGCCGGCAGGAATCTGATCTGGTGTATTTCCCTGTTTCTCGATCATGACCTCGCCTCGACGAAGGCGAGCGACCATATCGCTGCGCTCACGGGGAGGAAGAGCATCGAGTCTGAGAAAGCTGGCATTTCGTTCGCGCACGATCCGGGCTTCCGCCTCGGCGATGTAACGATTGAATGCCTCGGTCGTGCTCGGCTGCTGGCCGGCCGAACCGGCGCTGGTTGCCAGCAACATTGTTATCACCAGGAATATGGAACTTCTCCGGCTCAACATGATTGCCTCGCAAGCAGAATGGCCTTTCATGGCGCCCGATGGCAATCGATTGCTCCTCAATTGCACATCATTTGGTAACTGCCGCTAAATGTGATGCTTAGAGCCCCACCTCCGGCGTAGTGGCGGAGCGACAGGATGTAAACTGGACATCCCACATGCCGAATACTCCACCAAGAAAGATCTTCCGCTTCGGAGTATTCGAGGCTGATCAGCAGACCGGAGAACTCCGCAAGCAGGGTCGTCGTATGCCCTTGCAGGGCCAGCCGTTCGACGTCCTGATCATGCTGCTCGAGCAGCCCGGGCTCGTGGTCTCTCGTACTCAGATTCACGAGCGCCTTTGGCCCGATGGTACTTTTGTCGACTTCGATCACAGCCTGAATACCGCGGTAAACAAGATTCGGGACGTACTGGGCGATTCAGCGTCGAGCCCACGTTTTATCGAGACCCTGGCGCGCCGCGGATATCGATTTATTGCTCCGGTTCAGGTTGAAGCTGGCGAGTCGTTGCCGGCACCGGTTGAGCCAGAAGGTGAAACGACCCGGGCCGCAGTAGTTCCCAGTTCTGCACACCAACAATCAGAAGAAACCAGTTATCCACCGACTCTGCTGACAAGTCCGCATGAGATCCCGCCAGCCTCGCATTCGTTAGTGCGCGCGCTATTTCTTCTATTGCAAGTGATGTACCTGTGTTTGTATTTGATCTCTCTGGCCCGGTTGCATGTGGTGGAAGAGATCGTGGCGGGAATGGTTGCGCATCCGGTCTGGGTAATCGTGGTGCTGATTGTCACTGCGGTGGTTGGTATCCCGATTCGGCTCTACCTGATTTCGACCGTGGCTTTTAGGGCGCCGGGTCTGAAAGACAAGTTTCCTCGCCTGTTTGCGGTCATCTTTCCACTCGACGAACTCTGGGCGCTGGCTCCCTTTCTGCTGGTCCAGCAAATCGGTTACGGGTTGGCCTTGGGGCTCACGGCGATTCTGCTCTATGCTCCTTTTGCCGAGCGCGCCCTCATTCTGATGGGAGCTGGCGCATCGATACGCCGTGAGCCCGTGGGATCGTAAGAATACTCCGTGGCCTTGTGATACTATCCCCACGTTTCCAGTTCAGGGCCTCCGCATTTTGAACGGAGTCGCTTATGTTCCCAGCCGAATGCGCACCCACCCGCCGCAATTTCCTGAAAACAGCCCCCGCCTTCACCACTGGCGTGTCCGGTCTTGCGCTTGTGCCCCAGCCGTCTTTTTCTGAAGACGCTGGCCTCAACATCATTGGGCCGAAGAAAGGATATTCTCCGCAGATCGGCACACTGGTTTCGATGATGGCGTGGATGCGCTCGACGATGCTCTCTTCGGTGAAGGGAATGTCGCAGAAAGATCTCGACTATCTGTTCGACGCCAACTCAAACACCATTGCCGCACTGCTTATGCACCTGGCCGCGACAGACCGGATTTACCAGATCAATACCTTCGAAGGAAATTCACTCAAGGAATTGCCCGCTGCCTACAAAGAAAAATGGGGCGTGGCGATGGAACTCGGCGAGCCGGCGCGAAAGGCGATCAAAGGCCATGACCTCGATTACTACCTGAATCTATTGGGCGAGACCCGCGAGCAGACTCTGGCGGAATTCCGGAAGCGCGATGACAACTGGCTGCTGGCTGTCGACAAAGACTGGGGATGGGGTCCGACCAACAATTACTGCAAGTGGTTTCACGTCTGCGAGCACGAGTCGAATCACAACGGCCAGATCAAGTTCCTCAAGAAACGCCTGCCCGGGGCGAAGCCCGATAGCGACTAAATAAGGTTCGACTTCAGGTATGCTGTCACGCTGGGTTAGATTTGAACCCTCGTGAGGCATGCCTTGAAGCATTCAGCTTTGGTCCGGGTATTTTATTTCGTCCTCGTTCTGTCCGTTCCACTTTGGGCTCAGGTTTCCTCCAGCCAAATCGAAGCAATCTTTGCATCGCTGAAGTCGAGTAACGCGCCGGGCGCTGCGGTGCTCGTCGTGAGGAACGGGAAACCTGTTTTCCGCCAGGGGTACGGAGTCACCGACCTCCGCAGCCTTCATCCGATCGACGCGAAGACGAACTTCCGGTTGGCATCATTCACCAAGCAGTTCACGGCGATGTGCATCATGCTGCTGGTACACGACGGCAAACTTCGCTACGACGACCATCTCACGGATATCTTTCCCGAGTTTCCCGCCTACGGGAAATCGATCACCCTTCGCAATCTGCTCAATCACACCTCAGGACTGCCGGACTACGAAGACATCCTGATGAAGCAGTATCCAAACACTCCGCCGGAGGAAATCCCGCAGATTCTCGACGCGGGCGTACTGAAATTGCTCGAACAACAAACCGCGGGCAAGTTTCCGCCGGGGTCGAAGTGGGAGTACAGCAACTCAGGCTATGCCACGCTAGCGATGATTGTGGAGAAAGTCTCGGGGAAGTCCTTCGGCCAATTCCTGCACGACAGAATCTTCTCGCCCTTGCACATGGACAACACATTGGCCTACGAAAAAGGCAAGAACGAAGTGCCCAACCGCGCGTACGGCCACAGCAAGACTGACAAGGGTCTGCAGGAGACAGACCAGAGCCCGACGTCTGCCGTGTTGGGCGACGGAGGAATCTATTCGTCCGTTGATGACCTCGCAAAATGGGATCGCGCCCTGCGCGAGCATACGCTGCTGAGTGAAGCCGAGATGCAGCCTGCACTCAGCCCCGTTCACGTGTCTGGAGGTATTCCTACTTCTGAAGGGCACAATGTCAGCTACGGCTTCGGATGGTTCCTCGATCCCTACAAAGGCCACAGGCGCATGTGGCATGACGGCGAGACAATCGGATTCCGCACGACCATTCAGCGCTTCCCGGATGACAATTTGACTGTGATTGTTCTGGCCAACCGCACGGATGTCGACCCGGAGCAACTCGCTCTGAAGGTCGTTGATTTGTATCTTGGGAGTAAGTTTTAGTCGGCAATCGAAGACTGCAAGGTCAGGGTCACGGATCGTTCCAGCTAACAGGTCTGGAAAGGAGCCCTTATGCAGGCGCTGCCAACCTTCCGTTTGCTACTCATCGTAGTTCTGTCATTTGCCACAGCCAAAGCATATCCGGTCGAGGGTCGTGCCTTCGGATTTCGCACAGCATTGAACTCGAGCCTGCCGGTACCGGGCTCGAGAGAGCTGAGACCCGACCAGGTCAACACAGCCGGATGGGACAAAGCATGGACAAATCTCGTCAACGACGTTGAGCAGAGCTTTAGGCCCTCAGCGCCGCGTCTGGTAGCCCTTGAAGTTGAGCTTGTTGTGGGAAACGTTGGAGAGCCTCAAGACGATCTGACCCTGAGCATCAAGAACGCAGCGGGAGATGAGCTGGTGTCGGTCACCCAGACCGTCAAGGCGACGGATTGCGAGCATGTCCTGTTCCTGTTTCCTGAAGGCGGAATCGAAGTTACGCCGGGTGACACTTACCGGATCAGACTGAGTGGCGGAACAACCTTTGGCTGGAAATATGTAGTCGGCGGCTATCCAAAAGGAGAAGCAACCTTTAATGGCAAGCCGCTCCTGCGGCAAGCGCGGAGCACGTTTCTGTTTCGTTCATTCGGATCGGACTAGGTCTTCCTGCAAATCTTCTCACACCTAGGCCGTGGGGGTTGCCGGCGGCGCCGCTGCTGCAGGGGCAGTCGCCGCGGTAGCCTCGTTGACGAGATCCTTCAACTCTTTGCTGGGCTTGAAGAAAGGAATTTTTTTGGCCGGAACCTCGACGCGCTCTCCGGTTTTCGGGTTGCGTCCGACGCGGGGCTTTCGCTGGCGTGTGCGGAAGCTGCCAAAACCGCGGATCTCAATCTTATCGCCGGCGCGCAGCGAGCGCACCACGCTGTCAAAGATCGTCTCCACAATCACTTCGCTGTCTTTTCGCGTAAGTTCAGCCAAACGCGAGACTTCATCAATCAGATCGGCTTTGGTCATAATGCCCCTCTCGTGCCCACCGCTTTGGAGTGTTTAGTCTGCCAAGCTTCCCATCGGTTCGGGATGGCCGCCACAGTACTCATAACTCTCTCAAATTTCAGGGGTTGGATGCAAGTCTCCTTTTGGGACGGCTTAACAGGCTACTCATGCGACGCGGCTGCGACTAAATCAACAACTGTCAGCAGGCGGGTAGCCTCCACCATGTTGTCAACGGAGAACCGGACTGTATAGCCGTCGGAGCGCTGTGATTTCGGCAGATAAGAGACCAGTTCCGCCTGCGTCACGTTATTGAAACGCCATTCGAGGGTGATCGGCACAGCGGGCCCGGTCGGGTGAAACTCCGCGCGGCGGCGTATGCCGCGAAATACCCCTTCGTGAATGGACTTCGTCACCGCGGCGGGTGCGGTCATCACCCCGGCATTGAAGCCCAAAGCTTTCTTGGTTGTGACCGTCTCAATGGGGCCGATATTCGTTTTTGCATCGGCTACGGCTTGATCGTCACCTGAAAGGAAGACAACGGTGACGTGAAGTTCGGCAGCTACAGCGGCGTTGAACCCACTCTCTGATATGGGCTTTCCATTGAGACGCAGATCCATACTGCCTGTAAAAGTATGGGCAAGTATCGCGTTCGGCGTTCCCTCAGGCGCATGGTAGCCGATGAAAACCACGGCCGCGGTATCGGCCGTCAGCCCCTCCATCATGCCCAGCGGGCGCGGCCACCCGCGGATGAGGCGGGAGCGCGGGTCGAGCGCTTCGGGATCAAGATTGGCGTAATCGCCATGTGAATCCGCGACGGTGACCTCCGTTGCTCCCGCATCAAACGATGCTGCGATGGCCGCATTGACCTCGGCCGTCATGATGCGCCGCATCTGCGCGTAGTCGCGGCTTCCAGGCTGAGAATCAATTTTCCAGTTCGTGACTCCGGCCACACCCTCCATGTCAGCAGAAATGAGTACTTTGAGGGATGGCTGCTGTGCAGCCATCGGCAGAGAGCAAAAAGGTCATCAGGGCGAGTGCTGTTAATCGCGAGTGCATGTGGAGTTAGCTTGGAGACACAGAACTGGCAATCGCCGCGTTATTTCCACAGATAGTAGAAGCCCACTTCCTGTTCCATCAACTTCTCGCGAGTGGGGATGTACTGTGACACATCGCCGAGCAGAAGATCCATGAGCGTGCGGCGATCTTTCTCCGGACGTACCAAAGTAGGCTCACCGGAGATTCCAACCGACTTTGCGGTCTCGGTCACTGCAGCTTGGAAGTCTCCGATATTGTCGATCAGCTTCATCGACTGGGCCTGCTCGCCAGTCCAGACCTTGCCGTTGGCTATGGCCTTTACGTCGTCAAATTTCATGCCGCGGCCGTCGGCAACCGCCTGGATAAACTGCCCGAACATGTTATCGATCAGAGACTGCATGTAGGCTTGCTCGGCGGGAGTGAGATCGCGCGCGGGATTTCCTGTGTCCTTGAATTCACCCGTTTTGAGAACAACATTCTTCAGCTTGGCCCACTTCAGCAGATCGCCGTAGTTCACCCATTCTGCGATCACGCCAATGGAGCCCACAATGCTGCCTTTATCTGCGTAGATCTTGTCGCTGGCCGAGGCGACATAGAACGCGCCGCTGGCGCCCACAGTCTCGATGGAGACGACGATTTTTTTCTTCATTTCGGCTCGAACGCGTTTCACTTCGCGATAGATTTCTTCCGATGCCGCGACTCCGCCACCCGGAGAGTTCACGTGCAGAATGATCGCCTTGATCGACGAATCGTCGCCGAACTTTTTGAGCTGATCGACCACCGGTTGTGGCGACAGAATCACTCCGTCGAGATCGACCACACCGATCCGGTCCCCGAAACTGGTAAGCCCGGCTTCGCCGGTTCCGGCGTGCAGTGTGAGATAGACGAGAGTAAAGACGGCCAGCACGAAGAGGAAAAATGCTCCGCCGCCAATCAGAATCCAGAGCAATGTGCGCGAACGCCGTTCAGACATGGGGAAAGTTTAGCACTTGGGAATCGCTCGTGCGGGGTTAGGTCGTGTGGGGACGGCCGCCCTCGGCCGTCTGGCAGCGAAGCCGGGCCCGGAAATCAGAAGTCGGCAGTGATGACTCTCAATGCGTCAGGCTGAATGGCAATTTCCACGGGCGTTCGGCAGACGTACTCTCCGTCGGCATAGACATCCTGTGGATCTTCTGTTTCCAGGCGCACCCGCGGCGAACGGAAGTATTCCACCTCGCGGATGCTCAGATGTTTCCCGACGTACACGGTCGGGAATAGGCAAAACAGCTTGAAGGGATCGACTCCTCCGACAACACAGATATCGAGTAGGCCGTCATCCATCTTTGCTTGAGGAGCGATTTTCATTCCGTCACCGTAGGTGGATGTATTCGCGAACGCGGCCAGCAACGTTGGTTGATTCGAGCGAACGCTCCAGTCATCGTTCAGGGATTCAGAACTGAAGATCTTCATCAAGAAAGGAGCAAACGTAAAGATCGTCGGCGCCAGAGCCAATACATAGCCCCCTCTTCCGCGCAGCCAGCGCGGGAGGTTATTGGCTTTACGGGCTACTTCACCATCAAGTCCCACTCCTGCGACGCAGCAAAAATATCGAGACTCGCGTGGTGCGGGCGCCTCGCCCGCATTGCTCACAGGGCAAATCACGCCAAGGTCAATCTGGTGAACGTTCCCTCTCCCGTCTCGAAAGTGTTTCCAGGCAGTCAACGAATCGCCAATACTGCGCAAGCCGAGCGCCCGCGCGAAATCATTTCCGCTACCCGTGGGCACCACCAGTACAGGCAACCCGAGTTTCACCAGTTGTCCCAAGTGCCGATGAATCGTGCCATCGCCACCAAATATCAGAACAATCTCAGCCTGATCCCCGTCTGCAGGCATGCCCAGTTGCCATTCGACAGTCTTGTCAGTCTGAAAAGGTGTGAGGGATTTCGGGGAGCATCCCAGTCCGACAATGGCCGCCGCGCGCATCGTGCGCCGATGAGAGTAGCAGAATTGCGAAGGTCAGTTGCGTTTTATGTGGGGACAGCCGCCCCCGGCTGTCCGGCGGAGCGAAGCTCCGCTGCACTGCCGGCAATCTAGTGCAACGCGTAAGGATTTACAAAGGGCTTCTGCCAGAGCCACGGATAATCCTGCCAGCGACTCACCCATCCGTGTCGAACCGGATTCTCGAGGATGTACTGGGTCTTGGCGTCAAGGTTCTCAGACGCCCGCAGCGCATGATCGAACGATTCTGGCTGCCAGACGGGCCCCTTCCGTCCCAAAGCCTTGTTCACTCGATGTGCCGAAGCTCCCTTGATCGCATCCATGATCTTCGCCAGGGACCATATCTCCCTTGCGTCGTAGTCGATCAGCGGAACCAAAATTAAATGAACATGATCAGGCATGACGACGCAACTTTGAGATCGAACTTGGAGCCGTTGTCATGGAGGCAGCAATCAAGAACGAGCGAACGAGCCTCAAGAGGGAGGAACCATCGATGCTCAGTGCAGAACGTTACAAAATGCGGTTTGTCATCAACTTGAAGGTGCGGGAGTTGGCGTCGGTAAAAGGCCTGAGGCATGTCAAAAAATGTTGCATGTGGGGACAGACGCCCCCGGCTGTCCTGCGGAGCGAAGCTCCGCTCGGTTTTGATTGTAGGTTTGGTACGCAGCCCGAAAGGCTAGTCTCTCGAATTTTTGTTGAGGTCAGTTCCCAACTCGGGAATCAATACACTGCCGGCAACTGGCGAGCTTTGCTCGCCTGGACAGCCGGGGGCGGCTGTCCCCACATAAAAAGCAGATCGGATCAAGATTCGATGATGGCAGCCTTGACCTTCTTACCGACTCTTAGAACGAGCCTCATAGGGAAAGAATAATTGATGATAGGAAGATGCGGGGCAGTGTAGACCTCGCCACGAACTCCATCTTGCCGTAGCAGCTCGACGGAAGAAGCTTTCAGCTTTCTTCCAGCATCAGTTGTTGAGTCTGCCAGTCCACAAATAACCAGCAGTCGGTCAAGTCGGACCGATATGAAGCTGTCTAAACCGGGCTGAGGGGAATCGGACGCACGTATCTTGTCGAAGGGGACCCGTGTCTCCTCGATGTCGTCTGGAATACTTTCGGGAGACATCTCGCGTTGACGTAGCTTTGCCCAATCCTCGCCCGCTTTCGTCGCAGCTTCTGCCGAGTGGAAGTCGGCCACGATCTTTCGCGCGAGATCTTTCTTTGCCTGCATTGGATGCGCCTCGCGCTTCATCTTCTCGATCTCGGCGACCTGCACATCCGTCAGCAGTTCGTAATAGCGCCACATCATCTCGTCGGAGATGCTCATGATCTTGCCGTACATCTCGAGCGGAGGCTCATGGATGCCGATCGCATTCCCCAACGACTTCGACATCTTCTGCACGCCGTCGAGCCCTTCGAGAATCGGCGTGGTCAGCACCACCTGCGACTCTTGTCCATACGAGCGTTGCAGTTCGCGGCCAACCAGCAAATTAAATTTCTGATCCGTGCCGCCGAGTTCTACGTCGGCTTCGAGCGCGACCGAGTCATACCCCTGCACCAGCGGGTAGAGCAATTCATGCACGGAAATCGGCTTTTCATCGTGAAAACGCTTGTGGAAGTCCTCGCGTTCGAGCAATTGCGACACGGTGTACTTTGCCATTAGCCGCACAAAGTCGTCGGAGGTAAACGCGCCCATCCAGCGGCGATTGAAGTCGATGACCGTTTTTTTCGGATCAAGAATCTTGAACACCTGAGCCTTGTACGTCTCGGCATTCTGCTCGACTTGCTCGCGGCTCAACGGGGGTCGCGTCGCTGAGCGCCCTGTGGGGTCGCCGATCATCCCTGTGAAATCGCCGATGAGAAAAATTGCCGTGTGGCCGAGGTCCTGGAAGTGCTTCAGCTTGCGCAGCACGACGGTATGGCCGAGGTGCAGGTCGGGAGCAGTCGGGTCCATGCCGAGCTTCACGCGCAGCGGTTTGCCCGTGGCACGTGATTTTTCGAGTTTGGCGCGCAGATCGGCTTCGCGGATGATCTCCGCCGCGCCCTTCTTCAGATATGTGAGTTGTTCGTCTACCGGAGCAAAGTTGGACATGAGAAAGGACATTATAAAGGTCCATGTGGGGACAGCCGCCCCGAAAGCCTGCCCTGAGCGAACCCTCGCCGAGCGAGGGGAGTCGAATGGGTCCGGTCGAGTGAAGCTCGACAGTGTTGGGCGAGTGCTCAACGCGATCTGCCCGCTAGAATGGCCAGATGGACGTGCATATCCGAAAAGCTATCGGCGCCGATATTCCCCGTCTGCGAGAGGTTATCGAGGCATCCGTACGCGGTCTGCAGGCGCACGATTACACACCCGCCCAGATCGAGGGTGCGCTGCGAAGTGTCTATGGCGTGGATACGCAACTGATCACCGACGGAACCTACTTCGCGGTGGTGACGCCCGACGGTCAGATCATCGCCTGCGGCGGGTGGAGTAAGCGCAAAACTCTTTACGGAGGTGATCAGTACATCGGCCGCGAGGATTCATTGCTTGATCCCAAGCGCGACGCAGCAAAAATTCGCGCGTTCTTTGTGCATCCCGATTGGGCGCGGCGGGGAATTGGCAGCTTGATCCTCGATGCCTGTGAGCGCGCCGCGATCGATGCTGGCTTCACGTGCCTGGAAATGGGCGCTACCCTGACTGGGATTCCTTTCTATCGTGCCAAGGGCTACGTTGAAATTGAAAAGCAGAATGCGCCCCTCGCAAATGGTGAAGTTCTAGGGATTGTGAAGATGGCGAAAAAGGTGGGAGGATCCTGAGTGCGCTATCTTTGCTTGAGCCTGCGGCCCACCACTTCAAACTTTCCTCCCAGCACTATCTTCACAGCTTCCGCGTAGGCGATGTGTTCCTGCTCCAGAATGCGCGCCGCCAAGGTGTGCTCGTCATCTGTATCCAGAACCTGCACCGCTTTCTGCACGATGATTGCTCCGTGATCAAGCTCCTCGTCGACAAAATGCACAGTGCACCCGGAGACTTTCACGCCATAGGCAAAAGCTTGCTCCTGCGCCTCAAGCCCGGGAAATGCCGGCAGCAGCGACGGATGAATGTTCAAAATCCGATGCGGAAATTGCTGCACGAACCACGGCGAAAGCAGCCGCATATACCCGGCCAGGCAGATCAGATCCACGTTGTGCTGCTTCAATGCAGCGACCACTTCGCGGTCGTGCTCTTCGCGGGACCGTCCCTTCGACGGAATCATGGCCGCAGTCAATCCGCGCTGACGGGCAGTCGCAAGCCCCGGCGCGTCTGCCTTGTTCGAGATAACCACTGCAATCTTCGCGCCGGGAATGCGGCCCGAGTCAATGCTGTCCGCGATGGCAACGAAGTTCGAGCCGCGGCCGGAGAGGAGTATTCCGAGAGTATGCATTATTTCGCAGCGTAGGAGGACCAGGCTATGCAGCCCAGGGAAACAAGAAGCACAAGGCCGATTACCAAAAGACTTATCCTTTGACGACGGACCGCCTGTTTCTGGACTTCGATCGATTCCTGCTGATTCTTTAGCGCGTCCTTGTTGTTCTCAACGTGCAGTTTCTGAAGATCTCTAATTTCTTCAAGGAGCTTGATTATCTGTTCTTCAGCCACCATATTCTCCACAGGTGTCCGTGCGACGTCGTAGAAGCCGGCTCTAGCTATAACTGACCTTCCGCTCGCCCTTGACGATCCGTCCGATGGTGTAGGCTTTCTCGCCGACACGCTCCAAGACCGATTGCGCTTTCTTGAACTTGGCCGAAGGAACGACCAGTAACATTCCCAATCCCATGTTGAAGGTGCGCAACATCTCGTCCTGGGGAACATTCCCGAGTTGCTGCAAGTGCTCAAATATCGGGAGAACCGGCCATGAGCCCAACTCGATGACCGCTGCCGTCCCGCGCGGGAGCACGCGAGGCAAGTTCTCGGTAATGCCGCCACCGGTGATGTGCGCCAGGGCCGCAACGCATTGGCCGTCAATCAACTTCCGCAACACTGGCCAATAACTCTTGTGCGTCCGCATCAACTCGTTTCCAACCTTGTTCTTGATCTCGTTGACGTAAGTTTCCGGAGAATAATGCGCGACTTCAAACAGAAGCTTCCGGGCAAGCGAGTAGCCGTTGGTGTGCAGGCCATTCGAGGGCAGCCCGAGAATGATGTCGCCGATCTGCACGTCTTTGCCGGTGACAATCTTCTCGCGATCCACGACTCCAACAATGAATCCGGCGAGGTCGTATTCGCCATCGGGATAGAAGCCGGGCATCTCGGCGGTCTCCCCGCCGATCAGCGCGCAGCCGTTGTGCTTGCAGGCGTCCGCGATCCCTTCCACCACCTTCTCCGCGATCGCAGGATCGAGCGTGCCGGTCGCCAGGTAATCCATAAAGAACAACGGCGCCGCGCCCTGGACCGCAATATCATTCACGCAGTGATTCACGAGATCGGCGCCAACAGTGGAATGCAGGTCCATTTCGAAGGCAATCTTCAGCTTCGTACCCACTCCATCGACGCTCGATACCAGCACGGGATCCACGTACTTAATCCGATCGACGGCAAATAGCCCGCCAAAGCCGCCAATTTCGCTCAGCACGCCCTTGGTGAAAGTCTTGTGAGCCAAGTACTTGATGCGTTGCTTGGTGCGATTGGCGCGGCTAATGTCGACCCCGGCATCTGCGTAGGTGACCGGCGTCGGACTGGGCGTGGGGTTTTTGGGCACAGCTTCTTTCCGTTTATTCTGCAGTTTGCGTGGGATGAACGACTGAGCGCCGAAGGCAACTACCTAAGGCCGCTCATTGTAGCACGTTCGCGAGATTCCTTTGGATCAGCAGTGCGTGGCGGAAGAAGCCGAAATCTAACGACGTCCCTGGGAGTCCAGCCAGTCATAGAACCGCTTCTTCCGCCTGCGAAGTTCGTGGCTGGGAGTCGGAATTCTCTTGTTGAGTTCCTCTCGAGCCGCCACCCACTCTCCCACAAAGTAAAAGGAGAATACGAACGCACCGATTATCAAACACTTCAGGGCTGGGCGGGGGTGCGGAAAAACTTGCAGGCAAGGGCTGAGAAAATTGATCCGAAAAAGATTGCATAAAGGAGCCCATGAATGTGGACGACACCCTTCCTGCCGATCATAAGGGAATTCTATAGAAGACTTGGAAGATACACACCTTCACCTGCTTCCACGGACGCACGCGCCCGTTCGTGACTGCATCCCTGGGACTAGTGAGCGATGAAGTCCGAGAAGAAGTAGGCGAGAACTCCGAACAGCGCCAGGCCTGAAATGCCGTATGCGGTCAACACCCACGCTCCGCGGCCTTCATGCTTTTTGATCGAAGTGGTTGTGGTGGACGACTGCTCAGAAGGAGAGACGACCTGGGCCCGATCTTCCATGCAATACCTCCGGACGGAAAGATCGTGGCGCACTGTACGTTATGCGTCACGCCTGCCCGCAGTGTCGGCGGACAGGACTATCTGAGGGGGATTTTACTCCCGGTTTTTCAATCACTGAATAGAAAAATGTGATTATGATCACAGGATTAATAATCAAAACATATTGCATACTAAGAAAATCATAGGCTCCTCTAATAGAGCCGATTCAAGGAGCCTAGATAAGCTCCCCTGCAGCGTATACCTGCAAACCTCGTGGCTCTGTCGCTCTTCTGCACACCACCCGCATGGGATAATAGGTAAATCCCACTTATGCGCAATCGTCTTTTGTTTTCCTGGATGTGCTGCTGCCTGCTGGTAGCCGCCGCAGTTTCGCAGCAATCACCGACCGTGCCTGGCCAGTCCGGCAACGTGCCCCAATCGACCAAGAGCGGCGATAAATCTGCCGGCGTGCCTGCTGACATAACGTCGAAGCCGGCCAACGATTATTCAAAGGAATCTTTCGTCATCGAGCAGATGCATTCCCGCTACCGCTTCGAAGCTGACGGCACGGGCAGGAAAGAGACAGTGGCGCGCATCCGCGTCCAGAGCGAAGCCGGCGTGCAACAGTGGGGACAGCTGCAAGAGGGCTATAACTCCGCCAACGAGCGCGTGGAAATTCCATATGTCCGCGTGCGCAAGGAGGACGGTACAGTCGTGACAGCGGGCGACGATGCAGTGCAAGACCTGAGCGCTCCCATCGAGCACGAAGCGCCTGTCTATACCGACTACCGCCAGAAACACATTACTGTACCCGGCCTGCGCCCGGGCGAGATTCTCGAATACGACATGGTCACGGTGATCCACACTCCGCTGGCAGCCGGGCAATTCTGGGCGGAATACGACTTCGACAAAAACAACATCAATCTTGATGAGACTCTCGATGTCGACGTTCCTGCCGGACGCATGCTCAAACTGAAATGCAAGCCGGGCATGGATCCGAAAGTGACGGAAGAGAATGGCCGCCGTGTGTATCACTGGTCGCACTCTCACCTGGAACGCGAAGATGATGACAAGGACGCGGATAAGAAAAAGAAAAAGCATCACGCCGATGACGATCGCCCGGACATTCAACTGACCACGTTTGAAACCTGGGAGCAGATCGGCCGCTGGTATGCCAGCCTTGAAAAGGATCGTCGCGCGCCCACGCCCGACGTTCAAGCCAAAGCGCAGGAACTCACACATGGCTTGAACAGCAATATCGCGAGGACTGAAGCGCTTTACGACTTTGTCGCGAAGAATTTCCGATATGTCAGCCTTTCGCTCGGAGTCGGTCGCTACCAGCCGCACGCGGCTTCCGATGTGTTGCACGATCAATACGGCGACTGCAAAGACAAGCACACGCTGTTGGCTTCTCTGCTCCAGGCGGAGGGCCTGCACGCGTATTCCGTCCTAATCAATTCATCCCGCAAACTTGATCCGGATGTTCCATCACCCTCGCAGTTTGACCACGTCATCACCATGCTGCCCCTGGACGGCAAGGAAGTCTGGATGGACGCCACCGCTGAAGTTGCGCCCTTTCGCCTGCTGGCCTATACGCTGCGCAACAAGCAGGCGCTCGTGATTCCGCCGGCGGATCTTGCCAACGCTCCGCCGCCGCATCTCGAAACCACTCCCGCCGATACGCCAATGCCTGATTATGAAGGTTCCCAGATTACGGGCAAGATCAATGAAATCGGCAAACTCGAGGCGCATGTGGCGTATGAGTTTCGCGGCGATGAAGAGCTTCTATTGCGTTCTGTGTTCCGACGTGTGCCGCAGGCAAACTGGCAGCGTGTTGCGGAGAACATCAATAGCGGGCTTGGCGGCGATATCTCACACTTGATCGTCAGCGATCCCGCAGCGACCAGAGAGCCTTTTACGCTCTCCTATGATGTTTCCAAGCCGAATTTCCTCGACTGGTCGAAGAAGAAGACCCAGATCACGCTTCCTCTCGTGCAGTTTAGCCTTCCCGATGTCGATACTGATGAGACGGACCCCGACGCCGATCCGATTAAGCTTGGCCCCAAGGGTGAATACTCATACAAGATCAAGCTGGAGCTCCCGGCAAAATATTCTGCCAGCGCCCCCCTCGCTTTTTCCCTGAAGCGTGATTACGCAGAGTATGACGCGTCGTACCAGATTGCGAACGGCGTCTTCAGCGCAGGCCGCAAGCTCACCCTTCACCAGGACGAACTACCCGTAGCTCGCGCTGAGGATTATGAAAGTTTTCGTCGGGCCGTTGGCGCCGATCTGGGGCAGACTTTAGCGGTCGAGAATGCCTCTGCCGGAGGCATTGTCCCTCCCGCGGACATGAAGGCCGACGATCTGCTTGAGAGCGCCCGTGCTGCTTCCGATGCAGGTAATCTACAAGTAGCCGAAGCGTTGCTGAAGCGCGCTACGGAGGTCGATCGGAAAAATAAATTCGCGTGGAATAACCTTGGACTCATCTACCTGCAAACACGCGAGGACGATCTGGCCATTGCTGCCTTCCAGAAGCAAATCGAAGTCAATCCGTACGACGAGTTTGCCTATAACAATCTCGGCCGCGTTTATTGGCAGGAGCGCAAATACGACGAGGCGGTCAAGGCGTTCAACAAGCAACTGGAAAATAACCCGCTCGACAAGTTCGCTCACAGCAACCTGGGCGCCATGTATGCCGAATGGCACAAGTATGATTTGGCGGTCCCCGAGTTGGAGAAGGCCGCTTCACTGACCCCCGATAATGCCGAAATTCAGGTTACGCTCGGCGACGCCTATCTGAATCTTGGTCAGGATCAGAAGGCGCTCGCCACTTTCGATCACGCCGTCGAACTCAATGCCAGTCCGCTGGTTTGGAACAACATTGCTTACCAGCTTTCGTTGAAGAAAACTCATCTGGATCGCGCGCAGCAATATGCCGAGTCTGCAGTTTCAGCCACGGCAGCGGCATTGCGTAACATCTCGCTCGATCGCCTTACGCAGAAAGACCTGCCTCTCGTCCCCTCTCTAATCGCCTATTGGGACACTCTCGGCTGGGTCGAGTTCAGCGAGGGCAATCTGGATAAGGCCGAGAAATATGTGGCCGCAGCCTGGTCTCTCGGACATCATGGCGAAGTCGGCGATCATCTCGGCCAGATTTATGAGAAGCGCGGGGAAAAGGATCACGCATTGCGCACGTACGCTCTCTCGATGAATGGACTGCGCCCGATTCCAGAAACTCGTGAGCGATTAGCATCCCTCGCAGGTGGCGACACGAAAGCCGATTCGGCTGTCGCCCACTACAAAGAAGAACTCGAACGCCTCAGAACCGTTGATTTGGGCAAGGCCACCCAGAATGGCAACGCGGATTTCTTCATCCTGCTGAGCGGTGGCGCCGGCGAAGTGGCGAAGGTCGATGCCGTGAAGTTCGTTAGCGGGGACGAGAGGCTGAAGTCCTATACCGACGCTCTTCGTACCGCGGACTATCACCTCACCTTTCCTGACGACACTCCAGTGAAGGTGCTACGCCGCGGTACTCTCTCTTGCTCGGTCGCCAGTGGCGGTTGCAAGTTCATCTTGACCCTGCCCGACGATGTGCGCACCGTAGATTGACTCGCAGAGCAACTTCGACCACGAAGCATCCGAGAGGATCCCGCGTTCCAGGATCCTCTCGAATTCCTTCTTATAGTCCGCTGCAACTTTCGCTATAGCCTACCGGCCCCGGCATGCGGTTCGCCATCGACGGTTTGCCGACAGCTTGCACGAACAGCTGATAGTTGCCGGGAGGAATGGACAGGCTGCACAAGTCTGCGGAATAACTGCCCGTTGCTACATCAGTCAGCTTCGCCAGGTTCTGTCCGTCTGTACTGGCGTAGATGCTGTAATGATCGACGGTGCTCTCGTCGCCATTGATCTGCCACTGCAGCGTATTCCCCGAAACCGAGGCCTGCAACGAGAAACAACCGTCGATGCCGCTCTCAATCTCTGTGCCTTCTTCGTAATCGTTCCACGTGACCAATTGCAGGTAAGGTAATTGCGTTCCCTGGTTGTAGATCGAATTGACCTGCGAGAACGTCTTCAGCCAGGTCTGTCCGCACTGTTGATCGATTACGCGGTTTGAGCCCCAGGACGCAAGTTTGTCGTTGAATCCCTTGTATGTCGCGCCCACGGTCTCTTTGTCGGAAAAGCTCAGTCCGGTGTAATAAAAATTCGAGAGATATTGAAGGCCGTAGTCGCCCGCCCGTGGCATGACCCATGAATAACTGCCGTCGCTCATCGAGTGACTAAATCCGACATTGTCCTGGAACAAGAATCTCGGCGCAATCTTGAGTGCGTTGCTTACGCTTTGCCAGTCGATATTGAACGCGTAATCAATGTTGAAATTTGTCACTACCGGCTGCCCGTTGATGTTCAGGTATGCACTCGAAGGAAAGTAATTCTGCTCGACATACTGCATCAGATTGATCAGCACCTGTTGCGCTGAGCAGTTGTCGCAGGAATTGGCTCCAACAGCCCCGGCGTCGATCATGATTGCGAATGAGAAGTCCGCATGCTTCTCTGCTTCGTGCATGACCAGCTTTGTAGCTTGATCGATGACGTTGTTTGGTCCATACCAGTCGACGATTACACCATCGATACCGCGGCTGATCATGTCTTCGATCTGTCGCTGTACCTGTGACGCATCGTTTGAGTTGTACCCTACGTTCATATGCCCTCCCTGCCCGAACCAGAGCAAGTATTGTGCGAGGACCTTAGTCGTATTTCCCGCATACAGAAGCGAATGAATGTTGGTCTTGCTCACATTATTTGCGCCCAAATTTCCGTTGACTTGATTCGTAAAATTGTCCGACGTGCTCGTATTGTTCGCTGTCTGCGCGGCAAGAGTCGTGGTCGGTGTCAACGTTGGGGTCGGAGTCGGACTTGGAGTTGGGACCGGACTCGGACTTGGTGTTGGACTGGGACTTGGAGTTGGATTCGGATTTGAAATCGGATTTGGAATCGAGGTCAAATTCGAGGAATTGGGGCTCGACCCACATGCAACAAACGACAAAACGACTAGACACACTGCCGCAATTTTGAATGCCACATCGCCCTCAAGAGAGAAGTAAGTTTGGGTCTTGCTTCGATCTTGGCCAGTTCAGGACGCAGCGATCGCGTGGGATTTCCTAAGCCGGCTCGGTCTGGCTGGAATGAAATGAATGTAGACTTCGCACAGGGAACCGGATAGATATCAAGAGTTCCCATACCGTCTCTGCTGTACATCAGAAGTTAACCTGGGCCGTGCAACTCGCGATTGCTAACCCATCGAATTCGTTGACTTGCCCACAGCTCTCACGTAACATTCCCGCCAATTTGCGGAGGCACGATGCAACTGCGCCTGGAAAGTCGTCCCATCGGTGAAGTATTCGTCGTACAGTGCCATGGGCGGATCATCGGCGGCAACGAAGTATTCACCCTCCACTCGCAGGTGCAGGATGCGGTCGAAAAATATGGCGACGTCGTCCTCCAGCTGGAAAAAGTCGAGTTCATCGACAGCAGTGGCCTCGGCGCTATGATGCGGCTGCTGAAAACTGCGAGGGATAAAGGCGGCGACCTGAAACTCTGTGGAGTTACTCCCAAGACTCGCAAAGTCCTCGAGCTTACACACCTGCTATCGCAATTCGAGATCTACGATTGCATGGAAGAAGCGATCACCGCCGCTTACCTCGGATCGCGTTATTCCCGCGGTAAAACCGGCGACGCACGCCCGCGCATGATCTGCGTCTATCCGTCTCTCGATGTATGTACGTTTTTGAGGGAGATTCTTTGTGCCGCCGGGTTCAATGCGCTTACCACGACTACGATTGAAGACGCACCGATTCTGCTCAAAGCCACAAAAGCGAAATTAGTCGTAGCTTCTGCCCGAATGCAGATCGTGCGTGGCAAGCCGATCCGCCAGGTTTTTCAGGAAATCGTTCCCGACGTGCGGATACTCACGCTGGACGAAAACTTCGCTGCCCAGGACCCCGGCGAGGCCGCCGAGAAACTTTTGAGCGATGTGAATGGACTGCTGACAGCGGCGAGTTAAGGCGTCTACGTGTCAGGCTATATTTCGGAACTGACGTGTGCCGCACGACGAACAAACCAAAAATAATCACACGTAGTCCATTGCTCTGAAAAACCTGGAGCTTTGCTTTTCTCTTACCAGATCCTGACTCGCTCGCCCGTCGCCAAATACAGCTTTTCTCCCGGCTTCACATCGAAGGCGCTGTACCACGCATCGATATTACGTGCGGTGTCGGCGCGGTACTCCCCCGGAGAGTGTTCGTCAGTCATCACCTGCTGGCGCAGTGCTGCTTCGCGCGACTTCTCTCCCCAGTTCTGTCCAAAGGCGATAAAGAACTGCTGATCGCTCGTGTACCCGTCGACCGTGGGGGCAACTTGTCCCGAAGCCTTGTACCCGTCCCATGCCGCTGAAAGTCCAGCCACGTCAGCAATATTTTCTGCGAGTGTTTGTTTGCCATTGATCGCGAGATCCGGGAACGGCTTGTATGCGTCGTACTGCGCTGCCAGCCGCGCTGTCGCTGCCTCGAAGTGCTTCATATCTTCCGGTGTCCACCAATCCCGCACGCGGCCCTTTGAGTCGAACGCGCTGCCCTCCGTATCAAACGTGTGACTGATCTCATGCCCAATTACCGATCCGATCGCGCCATAGTTCGCAGCGGCTGGCGCCTCGGCATCGTAAAACGGAGGCTGCAAGATAGCCGCCGGGAAATTCAAGGCATTCTGCAGTGGCAGATTTACCGCGTTCACGGTCTGGGGCGTCATCGACCATTCTTTTCGATCCACCGACTTGCCCAGTCGCGCGACCTGTCTTTGATATTCAGATAACCGCCCTCGCCACACATTCCCGAAGATGTCGTCGGGTTTCACTTCATAATTTGAGTAATCGTGCCAGGTCTCGGGATATCCGATGCCCACATACAATGTACCGAGTTTTGCTTCCGCCTCCGCCTTAGTAGAAGGATTCATCCAGGTGAGCGCCTCGATCCGTTTGCGAAACGCCTCAATCAGCTGCGCCACCATCTCTTGCGCTTTCTTCTTCGCTTCGGCGGGGAAGTATTTTTGCGCGTAAACTTGCCCGACTGCGTCGCCCAGATATTGATCGACTGTGAACACACCCCGGCGCCAGCGCGGAAGTTGTTGCTCGGTTCCCGACAGCTCTTTGCCGAAAAACGCGAAACGCTCGTCCGCTAACGCTTTTGGCAGTACCCCCGCGTATGCCTCAACAAGGTGGAAGGCCAGCAAGTCTTTCCAGGTTTCCAGCGGAGTCGAGGACACCAGCGCCGACTCGCCCGTGAACGCCTCCGGTTGCCACACGATAAAACTGGCGACATGGCTCAAACCAGCCCCACGGAAATATTCGTCCCAATCGAGCCCCGGTGCCTTCGCTGTGAAGTCGGCCTGGGTCCAGGTATTGTTCGCTTTCTTGATGTCTTCATTGTCGGGAAGACTGCGATGTACCTTTGCAATCGCTGTCTCCAGTTCAATGATGCGAGTCGCGCGCGCTTCGGCGTCGGAAAATCCGGCGAGCTTTAGCATTGCGGCAACGTGCGTCTGATAGCGTTCCCGCAGATTGCGCATGGTTTCGCTGTCCGACAGGTAATACTCGCGGTCCGGCAACTGAACGCCGCCCTGCATCAGGTAGGGCGTGTAGTGATCGGAATCATTGAAGCCTGGAGCAACCCAAAGTCCAAAAAGATTGGGGGTGTAGAAGTTTGTATTATTCAGCGCGTCTACGTCGGCGCGAAGCGTCTCGCCCAAGGCACGCGCCAACCCTTTCTTGTCGTGGATGGCAGCAATCGCGTCCAGACGCGGGTGAATCGGCGCGAGTCCCTTTGCTTCGATGCCAGCCTCATTCATATACGAATTAAAGAGGTCCGCAACCTTGCGCGCGTTTGAGCCGGCTGTCGGATTCGATGCCGCGAGTTCTTTGATCAGGTCCGCCGTCCGCTGATTGCTCAGGTCGCCAAGCTTCGTCCACACGTCGATCGCGGCGCGATCCGGAGGAATCTTGGCGCGCTTGATCCAATCGCCGTTTGCGAAATGATAAAAGTCGTCCCCGGGTTTAACGGACGGATCAATACTGGAGACAACGATCCCGTGTACTTCCTGAATCGCCGTATTCTGCGCTGCAGCGGCAAGGACGAAGAGCAACAGGCATGCGACAGCAAACTCCGAAACCGTAATAATTCGTTTCATTTGAGACTCCGCGGAATGGCCAGTTTCGAGATCAATCGGGGATAACACACCAGTGTACGCCGTTGAGTTAGACGTTTGGGGCGGCAAGAGGTCATTCAGCGCGTCCGGGATTCGCCGGGTGCCACTGCCGCTTGTGCCATGCCGTTGCTTGCTCGTACGCATGCGCCACGCGGATGACGAGATCCTCACGAAAGTGCGGGCCCGCGATCTGTAAGCCAATCGGCAATCCGCTTTGTGTAAATCCGCAAGGGATGGAAATCGCCGGCAGTCCCCATACGTTGAACGGCCGCGTATTCCGCAGCAGCTTCAGTTCAGCCGGGCGCAGCGCATCTGGATTGCGTTTGAGTTCCGCAATCGCCGGTGCGAGAATCGGAGTCGTCGGTGTTACCAACACATCCACTTCCGTGAAAACTCGACGAATTCCCCGCCGTTCTTCATCCAACTCGCGCCGCCGCTGGATGTAGTCTGTCGCCGTGACTTTTTCCCCTGATCGAATGCGCCGCAGCGTCTCAGGCAGGTATAACTCTGAATTCTTTGCGACATCCTCTGCATGATAAGCATACGATTCCGCTGCCTGGAGAGTTCGGTCCGTGGGCACCTCAAACTGCACTTCCTTTATCTGTGCAACCAGGGTTTCGATCCCCTGGAGAGCATGCTCTATCGCGGACGCGATCTCTGGGTCAAGATCTTCAAAAAAATAGGACCGGTGCACGCCCACGCGCAGTGATTTCGCATCTTCCTTTAGCGGCGACACGTAATCTGCAACTGGTACATCAGCGGAAGTGTTGTCTCCGGAATCGTATCCCGCAATCGCCTGCAACACGATCGCCGCATCAGCCACGCTTCTGGCAATCGGTCCAACATGGTCGAGGGACGCTGACAGCGGAATCACGCCTCGGCTCGACACTCGCCCGTAGGTCGGCTTCAACCCCACGCATCCACAAAGGGCGCCTGGCTCGCGAATCGATCCCGCCGTATCCGTGCCAATCGCCGCGAAAGCCATCCCTGCGATGACCGCAGCCGCCGACCCTCCGGAGGATCCTCCCGCAATGCGGCTGACATCCCACGGGTTGTGGACGTCTCCAAAGTAGCTGACGAGTGAACTGCCTCCGTACGCGAACTCATGCAGGTTATTCTTTCCGACGATCACCGCCCCGGCTTGGCGCAACTTCCGCGTGACCTCGGCATCCTGCTCAGGCACGCGCTTCTCGTGCAAGGCGCTGGCGGAGGTCGTGCGTACCCCTGCGGCATCGATTAAATCCTTCAGTGAAATCGGAATCCCATGCAGCGGCCCTCGCCATGCCCCACGGGCGATCTCGCCCTCGGCGGTCCGAGCTTCGGCCATCGCCGACTCGGCCATCACCGTGATGAACGCATTCAATGCAGGATTCTGCCTCTCAATTCTCACCAGGGATTCGCGTGTGATTTCAACGGGCGAGATTTCCTTTCGTCGCACTCGCTGTCCCAGTTCCGAAATTGTCGAGAGGTCGTTCATGACCGCCGAGTATTGTACAGGCAAGCTCAAGACTCTCCCGGAGGCCGAGGGTCCCGTTTTTCTAAACCCTCCGGGCTGTCCGAGCATCTAAAAGTCCTATAATTGAAAGCAGTGGCTTCCCTGGGGGCAAGAACAAATCATGGCTGAACTGACGATCGCGCCTGTTGCGACACACGGTTTTTTTGTGGACGGCCGGTGGCAAGAGGAGGGCGATCTTGTCGACATCCGTGCCCCGTATGATAGTAGTCTCATTGCCCGCGTCGTCCAGGGACGCAAGGAACATGCCGAAGCCGCCATTGCTGCTGCAGTAAAAGCTTTTGGCACCACGCGCCGCCTGCCTGCATTCGAACGTCAGCGCGTTCTTCGTCAGATCTCTGCGTTCATGACTGAGCGCAAAGAGGAGTTTGCCCGCACGCTCGCTCAGGAAGCGGGCAAGCCCATCAAGGCCGCTCGCATCGAAGTCGAGCGCGCCATCTTCACCTTCAACGTTGCCGCGGAAGAGAGCACTCGCATTTATGGCGAATTCCTCCCTTTGGATTGGCAGGAGTTCACCGCTGGACGCTGGGGCATCGTACGCCGCTTTCCGCTGGGTCCGATCGCCGGCATCACGCCGTTCAACTTCCCCATCAATCTCGTCGCCCACAAAGTTGCTCCGGCGATTGCGGCCGGATGCCCCATGGTCCTGAAACCGGCGCCGCAAACGCCACTCTGCTCGCTACTTTTAGCAGAATGCGTGCAGCAGGCGGGTTGGCCGGATGGCGGCCTCAACGTTCTGCCGCTCTCTAACGAAGATGCCGGTTTGCTGATTACCGACGATCGCATCAAGCTCATTAGTTTTACCGGCAGCGTCCCTGTTGGTTGGGATATCAAACGCCGCGCAGGAAAGAAGAAGGTAGTTCTCGAACTCGGAGGCAATGCGGCTGTCATCGTCCACAGCGACGCCGATCTCGCCTACGCCGCGGAGCGCTGCGTCAACGGAGGTTTCGGATACGCAGGTCAGACCTGCATCTCTGTCCAGCGCATTCTGGTCGATCATTCCGTGTACGGAAAATTCACCGACCTTCTCGTTGAAGGCGTGAAGATGTTGAAAACCGGCGATCCGCTGGATCCTGCCACTGATGTCGGCCCGCTCATCCGCGAAAGCGATGCCGTTCGCACCATTACATGGATTGAGGAAGCAGTTCGGGCCGGAGCTCGGCTGCTCTGTGGCGGACACCGCCACAATCTGGTTGTTGAGCCCACGGTCCTGACCGGGACCAGGCCCGATATGAAGGTGAACTGCCAGGAGATCTTTGGTCCGGTCGTAACCGTCGAGCCTTATCGGGACTTTGATCAGGCCCTGCGGCATGTGAATAACACGCCGTATGGCATGCAGGCCGGCATCTTCACGCGCGACGCAAAACTGTTGTTCCAGGCCTACGAGGAACTCGAAGTGGGAGGCGTCATCGCCGGAGACGTTCCCTCTTTTCGTATCGATCACATGCCTTATGGCGGGGTCAAAGATTCTGGCCTCGGCCGCGAAGGACTCCGCTACGCCATTGAAGAAATGACTGAACCCAAATTGCTGGTCATGAATCTGCGTTAGCCTGCCCGCAGTCATCGGGCTTTTGTCCCGATGGTTCTTTCTTAGCTGAGGCCGAAATCTCTAGGGCTCCCATCCGGCGTTAAAAAACTCAACAATTTTCAAGTAACGTTCACTTCGTAACTTTTTTCTTTGTGAATTTTCAAAAATGCGCGACAAAGCCACTAGAAATATTTATAATTTCCAGTTTCGCAGACAACCGGAAACCATGTGGGGTGGTTTTCTACTCATAACCAGAACTGACGCGCTAACAGCAGGCGCTCCTAAGGAGCGTCGGGTCTCTTCAAGCCAGATCTCATAAGAGAATGTCGCAGATTTTTCATCGCAGCACGAATGCGTTGTCCCGCGCCACTATCTTTGGTGCCGTTTTCGTTGTTGCCGCATTAGGCGGGGTCGCCTACATGGTGCAGGGCTCGCCTTATGTGACGTATGCCGGCGTGCGCAAACCCCAGCCGGTCCCTTTTAGCCATCAGCATCACGTCACCGGGCTCGGCATCGATTGCCGTTACTGTCACACTTCGGTCGAGACCTCGAGTTTCGCTGGCATTCCTCCCACCAAGACCTGCATGAATTGCCACTCGCAGATCTGGACGAATGCCAAGCTGCTCGAGCCTGTGCGCGCCAGCTACCGCTCCGGCGAATCGCTGCAGTGGACACGCGTCAACCAGCTTCCTGACTTCGTTTATTTCAACCACAGCATTCATGTAACCAAGGGAGTCGGTTGCAATACCTGTCACGGCCCAGTCGACCAGATGCCCTTGATGTATCAGCAAGCATCGCTGCAGATGGAGTGGTGCCTTGGCTGCCACCGCGATCCCGGCAAGAATCTTCGTCCGCGCGATCAGGTCTTTAATATGCGCTACCAGCCGCCTTCGGCCGGCAGCCCGGTCGCGATGGACGGCCGCACTTTCACCGATCAGGATTCGCTTGGCGCTTACCTGATCACCAAATATCAAGTTCGCGTCGGCAGAATAAAAACCTCCGACGGCCAGACAAGCGTGAGCGACATCACAAGCTGCAGCACGTGCCATAGATGAGAAGTGGGGTTCGGCTCCGCAGTTTGAAGCTAGATTGGAGCCCTCAGCCGCGAAGCGGCGAAAGAGCGCAGCCCACGGCGCAAGCCGTGGGACAGGCAGAAATTGATAACCAAGCCCCGAAGGGGCGAAAGAAACGCAGTCAGTAACGCATGACGAACGACGAAAAAAATAACGGCGGATTGATCCAGATCAAGACTCGCCAAGACGTTTGCCCCAGCAAAAAGCTGGACCTCGCGGCCGTCCGCCAAAAAATGGACGCCGCCGCGGCGCACGAAGCCTCTCTGCCCAAGACAGACAAGGCCGGCCCGCAGTACTGGCGCTCTCTCGAAGAACTCGCCGGCAGCCCCGAATTTCAGGAAGCCTTGCACCGCGAATTCCCTAAGGGCGCCTCCGAATGGCTCGATAAGGCTTCGCGGCGCGGATTCCTCAAAGTCATGGGCGCATCGCTCGGCCTCGCGGGCATGACGGGATGCGTCAAGCTTCCGCTCGAGCCCATCGTCCCTTACGTGCGTCAGCCGGAAAATGTCATCCCCGGACGCCCGCAGTACTATGCCACCGCCATGACGCTTGGCGGTTACGCGAACCCGCTGCTGGTAGAAAGCCATCTCGGACGTCCGACCAAGATCGAAGGCAACGATCAGCACCCCGCATCGATGGGCGGCACCGATATCTTCGCGCAGGCCTCGCTCCTCGGCATGTACGATCCGGACCGCTCGCAGACGGTCAACTCCATGGGCGACGTTCGCTCGTGGCAAGGATTTCTCTCTGCCATCCGTGGTCCGCTCAGCGCGCAAAAATCTTTGCAGGGTTCCGGCATTCGCATTCTGACGACGACGATCTCGTCGCCCACGCTTGCCGATCAGATCCGCAATTTCCAGAAGCTCTATCCGCAGGCCAAATGGCATGTCTACGAGCCGGTGAATCGAGACAACGTTCTAGAAGGCGCGAAGATGGCCTTCGGGCAGCCCGTCGAGACGCGCTACGACTTCTCGAAGGCCGATGTTATCGTCTCTCTCGACGCAGACTTCCTCTACGCCGGATTCCCCGGCAACGTCAAGTACATTCGCGACTTCGCTGCCCGCCGCAATCCCGACAGTGGCAATATGAACCGGCTCTATGTGGTCGAGAGCACGCCGAGTTCAACGGGCGCAAAGGCGGATCACCGATTTCCGATGCGTGCTAGCAATATTCCGAGCGTCGCGAACGCTCTGACCCTTTCTCTGGGATCTTCAGGAGCAAGTGCGGCTGATCAACACGGAGAGTGGCCCGAGGGTGGCCGAGGATTCACGAAGTTCTTCGGTGGTTTCCAAGCAGAGCTGGAAAAGCGTTTGAGGGATCAATCGGGATCAAGCATTGTCATTGTGGGCTACCATCAACCGCCAGCGGTTCATGCGCTAGCGCACGTGATCAATGCCAAGCTCGGCAACGTCGGCAAGACCGTTTTCTACACCGACCCAGTCGACGCCAACCCGATCAACCAGACAGAATCCCTCAAGGACCTCGTCGCCGACATGCAGGCCGGCAAGGTCGACCTCCTGATCATTCTCGGCGGCAACCCTGTTTACGACGCCCCGAGCGATCTGAATTTTGCCGACGTGATGAAAAGCGGCAAGGTTCCCGTCCGCGTCCATCACGGCCTCTATCAGGACGAAACTGCCGAACTTTGCCAATGGCATGTTCCCGCCACACACGAACTCGAATCGTGGGGCGATGCCCGCGCCTATGACGGCACGGTCAGCATCATTCAGCCGCTAATTGCTCCTCTTTATAACGGCAAGAGTGCGATCGAATTTGTCGCGCTGCTCTCTGGTCAGGCTGACGCGACCGGATACGATCTAGTCCGCGCCTACTGGCAGAAGCAGCACACCGGCGCCGATTTCGAACAGTTCTGGCGTAAGTCGCTCCATGACGGTTGGATTGAGGGCACAGCATTCGCTCCCAAATCTGTGAGTGCGAAGTCGACGGTCCCATCCTCCGAAACAAACGCTGCTGACTCCAACGCCATCGAGCTCAACATCCGCCACGATCCCACCATCCACGACGGACAATTCTCGAATAACGGCTGGCTGCAGGAACTTCCCAAGACGATGTCGAAGCTCACCTGGGACAACGCCATCCAGGTCGGCCCCAAGATGGCCGAGCGTCTGCAGCTTGCTTCGAAAGATGTCGTCGAGCTCGAACTGAACGGCAAGAAAGTCAAAGGCGCTGTCTGGATTCAGGCCGGCCATCCCGACAACTCGATCACAATAACCCTCGGCTACGGCCGCAAGCGTGCCGGACGCGTCGGTACGGGACAAGGCTTCAACGCCTACGAACTCCGCACGAGTGCAGCGCCCTGGATTGCCTCTGGGGTCAAAATTAACAAGACCGGTGAGACTTACGAACTGGCTTCCACCCAGGGCATGCAGTCGATGGAGACGCCGGATGGCGGCTATCGCCCGCTGGTCCGCGAAGCCAGCCTCGACGAATACAAGAAGAATCCGAGCTTCGCGAATGACGAAGAGCCGGACCCGGCAAAAGACGTGACGCTCTACCCGCCGTACCAGTATCAGAACGAGACGTATGCCTGGGGCATGGCGATCGATCTCAATAAATGTGTGGGATGCAACAACTGCATCTTGGCCTGCCAGTCGGAAAACAACATCGCCGTGGTCGGGCAGGAGCAGACTCGCCTCGGCCGCCATATGCACTGGATCCGCATCGACGCCTACTACGAAGGCGATCGCGATAACCCGAGAGCATTCTTCCAGCCGGTTCCCTGCATGCAGTGCGAAAATGCTCCCTGCGAAGTCGTTTGCCCGGTCGGTGCTACCAATCACACCAGCGAGGGCCTTAACGACATGGTCTATAACCGCTGCGTGGGCACGCGCTATTGCTCGAACAACTGTCCCTATAAAGTACGCCGCTTCAACTTCCTGCTCTTTCAGGACTGGGATACGCCACAGTACAAGATGATGCGCAATCCTGACGTCAGCGTGCGTAGCCGCGGTGTCATGGAGAAGTGCTCTTACTGTGTGCAGCGCATCAGTGAGCGGAAGATTGACACCGAGACTGCGTCGGTCCGCGAAGGAAAAGAGATCCGTATCGGAAACGAGTTGCAGACCGCGTGTCAGCAATCGTGCCCGGCCGATGCCATCGTCTTCGGCAACGTTAATGATCCGAACAGCAACGTTTCCAAATGGAAAGCACAGGCCCGCAATTACAGCCTGCTTGGCGAATTGAACACCCGCCCTCGCACCACTTACTTGGCGGAAGTTCGCAACCCAAACCCGGAGTTGGAGGGTTGATGATGTCAGCTTGTCATCCTGAGAGCCGGCGAAGCCGGCGCGAAGGACCTTACGTCGGCCGACAATTGACGATGCAGTGGACGGGAATGCCAATGCCGCGTGCAGTCGGTGGCTTCCATTCGACTGCGGGGTTTGCCGACGGCAGTCGTAGGGTCGCTCGGACGGCTACCGCCGTCCTCACGATGACATGGATCATGAACCCATGAGCGAGCAATATAAAACGTCGACCGAGATCGAACGAGCACCGGTCATCGAACCCGGCCACACTTTTGGCACGGTCACCGAGAAAATCAGCGCGATCGTTCTCACGCGCCCGGCGACCAACGGATGGTTCATCGGCTTCGGCCTCGCCTTCATGGCGACGATGATGATGCTGTACGCTATCGGATATCTCTTCCTGAAAGGCGTCGGCATCTGGGGCGTGACCATCCCCATCGGTTGGGGCTTTGCCATCGTCAATTTCGTCTGGTGGATCGGTATTGGTCACGCCGGCACCCTGATTTCTGCCATCCTCTTATTATTGCGTCAGTCCTGGCGCAACTCGATTAACCGCTTTGCCGAAGCGATGACGCTGTTCGCTGTCGCTGCCGCCGGAATCTTTCCCGCTATCCACGTGGGCCGGCCATGGCTGGCGTACTGGCTATTCCCGTATCCAAACACCATGCGGGTGTGGCCTCAGTTCCGCAGTCCGCTCATGTGGGACGTCTTCGCGGTCTCGACTTACGCCACGATTTCGGCTCTCTTCTGGTTCGTTGGATTGATTCCGGACTTCGCTACGCTGCGCGACCGTTCCGAAAAGCGCTGGATCAAAGTCATCTACGGCATGCTTTCATTCGGATGGCGCGGATCGGCTCGTCACTGGCATCGCTACGAGACGATGTATCTGCTGCTTGCAGGACTGGCCACGCCACTCGTCCTGTCCGTCCATACCGTCGTCAGCTTCGATTTTGCCGTAGGTATCGTTCCGGGGTGGCACACCACCATCTTCCCGCCTTACTTCGTCGCGGGCGCAATCTACTCCGGCTTCGCGATGGTGCTCATGCTGGCCATCCCGATTCGTAAGGTCTACGGCCTCGAAGATTTCATCACGGAGCGCCACCTGCAGAACTCCGCCAAGGTCATGCTCGCCACCGGCCTGATCGTCGCCTACGGGTATGGCATCGAGGCGTTCATGGGGTGGTACAGCGGCGATCGCTACGACGCCTTCACTCTCTGGAACCGGCTGCATGGGCCATATGCGCCCTGGTACTTGTCGCTGCTGACTTGTAACATTTTCATTCCGCAGGTCCTCTGGATCCGCAAGCTGCGCACCAGTCCGGTCGCTCTTTTCCTGATCTCTGGCGTCATCCTCGTCGGTATGTGGCTCGAGCGGTTCATCATTGTTGTCGTCAGCTTGCACCGCGACTTCCTGAATTCGTCCTGGGGCATGTACTACCCCACGCGCTGGGACTATATGACCTTTTTCGGAACGATCGGGATGTTCCTTGCCGCAATGTTCCTGTTCCTGCGCTTCCTGCCGGCGATCTCGATCTTTGAAATGCGCACCCTCCTGCCCGAGGCGGAGGTGAAAGAGTAATGGCGAAACGCGATCCCATTTACGGCATCATGGCCGAGTTCGATTCGGCCCAGGCTCTGGTCGATGCGGCAAAGAAGACGCACGAAGCCGGCTACAAGAAGATCGATGCCTATAGCCCGTTTCCGATCGAAGGCCTGGCGGAAGAAGTCGGATTCCATCACGATGAGGTCCCGCTCGTTGTTCTGATCGGCGGCATCATCGGCGGATGCACCGGCTACTTGATGCAGTACTGGATGGCAGCGATCGATTACCCGCTGAACATCGGCGGCAAGCCGCCGCATTCCTGGCCGGCTTTTATCGTCATTACGTTCGAAATGACAATTCTGTTTGCGGGAATTTCAGCCGTACTTGGCATGCTGGCTCTGAATGGCCTGCCTATGCCGTACCATCCGGTCTTTAACGTGCCGCGTTTCGCGTTCGCGTCCAAAGACCGTTTCTTCCTGATCGTGTTCTCGTCCGATAAGAAGTACAACGCTGCTGAAACTCGCCGCTTCCTCGAAAACCTTGACCCACGTTCGGTTTCGGAGGTGCCCAGCTAGAATGTTGCACTCTCTGAAACATCCGTGTGGGGACCGCCGCCCTCGGCCGTCCGGTCGAGCGAAGCTCGACAGGCTGCTGGCTGTTGGAGCCATACTTGTCGCGGCGCTCACCTCGGCTTGCCGCCTCGACATGCACGAGCAGCCACGGCAGAATCCGCTCTCCTATAGCGATTTCTACCCCGATCACCGTTCCGCGCGTCCGCCGGTCGAAGGCACAGTCGCTCGCGGCCAGTTGGGTGCCGACGCCTATTTTTATACCGGTAAACTTGGCACGAATCCCGGCGACGTGATGCCGTTTCCGGTTACCAAAGAAGTTCTCGAGCGTGGACAAGAACGCTACAACATTTACTGCGCTCCTTGTCACTCGCGCGTCGGCGACGGCAAGGGTTTCATCCCATCTCGCGGCTTCTCGCGGATGCCGCCTTCGTATCACATTCCGCGCCTCCAAAAGGCGCCACTGGGATACTTTTTCGACGTGATGACCAATGGCTTCGGCATCATGCCTGACTACGCGTCGCAAGTATCGCCCGAAGATCGTTGGAAGATTGCCGCCTATATTCGTGCGCTGCAGTTGAGTCAGGATGCAACGATGGCCGACGTGCCGCCGGGTCAGAAGATTCCTTCCGAGCCGCCGAAGTTCGCCGAACCTGGATCGGGAGCTACATTGCCCAAAGTTGTCAATGAAACGAAATCAGAACCGGAATCGGGAAGAGGCTCCGACTCTGGAAACGGGAAAGAAAAACAATGAGCGCGGTGCCCGCCAAACAAATCGATCTCACGGCCCCGCCAATCGTCAAGACGATCGGCCAGCGCGCACTGATCGTGGGGGTGCTTTTCAGCATCGGAGCCCTGGCGCTCGCGTTCTTGCGTCCGGACGAGTTTTACCGCGGCTACCTGCTCGGCTACATGGATTGGCTGGGCGTCGCGCTCGGCTCCATGGCCATCGTCATGATCCGCCACCTGACCGGTGGTGGCTGGGGCACTGTCCTCCGGCGCGTCCTCGGCGCGGCCATGCGCACGCTCCCGGTGATGGCGATTTTATTCATTCCCATCATCATTGGAGTGCTGCAGCATCGCAATTATCCGTGGCTTCTGCCGCTCGATGCGATCCAGGACCCCCATATCCGTGAGCACTTTGAGAAGCACAGCTTCATCAAGGGCGCATTCTTGAATCCCACTGGCTTTATCATTCGAGCCATCATCTATCTTGCAATCTGGAATCTGCTTTCGTTCCTGCTTTCCATGTGGTCGAAGCAGACCGATAAGCCAGGCGCTCCCGACAACACACAAAAATTCAAGGCCGTTGCAGGACCCGGCCTCATCCTCTACGCATTCACGATCACCTTCGCGGTGATCGACTGGGTCATGTCGCTGGACCCAAGCTGGATTTCGACCATCTTCGGCCTGATCATTCTCGCTGGCGAATTGCTGTCCGCAATCTGCTTCGCAATTGTGGTGGAGCGCATTCTTGTCGACTATAAGCCGATGTCCGAGATGCTCAAGCCTGAGTTCGTCCACGACCATGGCAAGTGGACCCTTACCTTCATCATGCTATGGGCCTACTTCAGCTTTTCGCAGTGGCTCATCATTTGGGCAGGTAACCTGCCGAACGAGATCAGCTTCTACTTGAAGAGAATCAATGATGGCTGGGGATATGTTGCGGTGTTCCTGCCTTTATTTCACTTCTGCGTCCCCTTCGTCATCCTGCTCTCGCGGCCGTTCAAGCGCAACATCCGTAGACTCGTATGGCTGGCGGTCTGGCTTCTGTTCATGCGTTTCGTCGATTTGTTCTGGATTGTCGAGCCGAATTTCTCGAAGCATTTCACCGTGACCATCGCAGACATCGTGGTGCCGATTGCCATCGGTTGCGTCTGGATCTTTTTCTACTGCCGCAATCTGGCCGCGCTGCCAATGTTGCCGGCCTATGATGTTTCCGCGCGAGACGTCTTCCTGCCGGATCCGAACCATGCCCCGGGAATCGAAAAGAACACATGAGCAATCCAACCCATCCCGCGAAGTCGAACGGACACGCCGATTACGAGCGCAAAGACATTGGTGCCGGTGGGGTCGTCGGTTTTCTTATTGGCCTCGCCGCTATGCTGCTGATTGCTTTCTTTCTAGTGAAGGGCTTCTACAGCGTTCTCGAGAAGCACTTTGAGGCGGAGCAAGCTCCTGTCAGCCCATTGGTGAATAATGCTCCCAAAGATACGCGCCGCATCCCTCCGCAATATGGCGACAATTACCAAGAGTATTTGAAAGAGGGATTCCCCGCGCCGCAGCTCGAAACCGATGAGCGCACCGAACTGAATGACATCCGCTTGCGCGAGGAAAACGTCCTCAGCACCTACGATTACGTCGACAAGAATGCCGGCACCGTCCGCATTCCGATCGACCGGGCCATGGACCTCCTCGCTCAGCGAGGACTTCCCGTGCGCTCGACCGGAAGCAGCGGCGCTTCGTCCGCCGAACAGGCGACCGCGCAGCCGCCGCAGAACAAGGGAAAGAAGTAGTGAGAAACAAGAAACACAATTCGATCGCCGTCACACGACCGGCAGAGCCGTATATGACTCCGGATGGCGTCATCCTGAGCGGAGCCGCTTTTCAGGCGGAACGAAGGATCTCGCGAACAGTGTTTGTGGTCCGCGAATGTGGGGCCGCCGCAATCTTTGTGCTGCTCTTCGCTCTTCTGGCCTCGACTGCTTTCGGTCAGGCAATGTCCAAGGGGATCATGTCGCCCCCGGCCTCCGTTCGTCCGCCGTATCTCACGAATGTCGGCATCGAGCAGCATCTTGACGGACAAGTTCCTCCAGATCTCGCCTTCGTCGACGACACCGGGCGTCCCGTCAAACTCGGTGACTATTTCGGCAAGAAGCCGCTCATCCTCAATCTCGTCTACTACGACTGCACCATGTTGTGCGGCGAAGCGCTGGCCGGACTTAGCGCCTCGATGAAGATGATCAAGTTCGACGTCGGCAACCAGTTCGACGTCGTTACGGTCAGCTTCAACCCCAAGGAAACCCCCGAAATCGCGGCTGCAAAAAAGGTCGAATACCTCAAGCGCTATGGACGTCCCAACGCCGCTGCCGGCTGGCACTTCCTCACCGGGCCGCCCGAATCAATCAACGCCCTGACCAAGGCGGTCGGCTTTCAGTATCAATACGACGCCACGAAAAATCAGTACGCACACGCGACGGCGATCATGGTGCTAACGCCCGAAGGCCGGATTTCGCGCTACTTCTACGGCGTCGACTTTCCGCCGAAAGACTTACGCATGGGCCTGGTCGAAGCTTCAAAGAGCAAAATTGGCAATGCCGTCGACGCCGTGCTCTTGTACTGCTATCACTACGATCCCACCGTTGGAAAATATGGCGCAGTCGTCGAGAATATGTTGAAGGTTGGCGGCGGCCTGACCATCCTTCTCATCGGCGGCTTGCTCTTTATCCTCATCCGTCTGGACCGCGTCGCACCGCACCAGGGATGGGACAAATCAGAATCGGCTCATTCAGGACTGAAACACACGCGATATGTTCGATAACTTCCCATTGTGGCCGCAAAGGGCCTCCAGCACGGCGGGCAACGTCGATGCCTTGTTCATCTTCCTGATCATCGTGTCGGGATTGATGACGTTGCTGGTCTTTAGCGCCATCATCTACTTCGCTGCACGGTATCGCCATCGCAAAGGTGTTCTGGCCGAGCAGGTCGAGGGCTCCATTCCGCTGGAACTAACTTGGACCATCATTCCGCTCGGCGTTTTCATGGTGATCTTCGCCTGGGGCGCAGTCGTTTACTTCAAGAGCCGCACTCCACCGCGCGACGCCGCCGAGGTCTACGTCGTCGCCAAGCAATGGATGTGGAAGCTCGAGCACGCCGAAGGTCAGCGCGAGATCAATGAGCTGCACGTCCCCGTCGGCCGCGATGTCAAGCTGATTATGACTTCGCAAGATGTCATCCACAGTTTCTTCGTACCTGCGTTCCGCATGAAGCAAGACGTGCTTCCCGGCCGCTACACCGTGCTCTGGTTCCGCGCGACCAATCCGGGCACCTATCATCTTTTCTGCGCGCAATACTGCGGCACGCAGCACTCGGGCATGATCGGCAACATCGTTGTCATGGAACCCGCGCAGTATGAAGCTTGGATGAGCGGCGGCAGTAACGGCCCGCTCTCGGCGGGCGGCGAGAAAATTTTCGCTGAACTCGGCTGCGCGACTTGTCATCGAATGGATTCGCAAGGCCGCGGTCCGAATCTACAAGGTGTCTTCGGCAAGCCCGTGCAACTGGAAGATGGTCGCATGGTGACGGCAGACGAAAACTACATCCGCGAATCGATCCTCGATCCCGGCGCGAAAGTCGTCAAAGGATTCAAGCCCGTTATGCCGACCTTCCAGGGATTGGTAAGTGAAGAACAAGTGAACGCACTGGTTGCTTACGTGAAATCTTTAGGCATTCCCGTGCCGGGCGGAGTGAAAACCAGTGAATCCATGCCCGCGCCGCAGGGCGCTCCGGGCGGCGGAAGTCAGGTGCAATAGTTATGGCTACAGCAACAGTACCAGCGGTCGAGCGCGAGAATTATCTCAATAAGGAGTACGGCGTTGGTTCGTGGTTGCTTACCACCGACCACAAACGCATCGCACTCCTCTATCTGATCTCGATCACTTTCTTTTTCTTTATCGGCGGATTCTTCGCACTCCTCATCCGCCTCGAACTACTCACGCCCGCCGGCGACCTTGTTCAGGCTGATACCTACAACAAGCTCTTCACCATGCACGGCCAAGTGATGGTCTTCTTTTTCCTGATTCCATCCATCCCCGCCGTGCTCGGCAACTTCCTGGTGCCGATGATGGTTGGTGCCAAAGACCTCGCCTTTCCACGAATCAACCTGCTGAGCTGGTACCTCTACATCATCGCAGGCATCATGATGCTGCACTGCATGCTGACCGGCGGCGTCGATACTGGTTGGACCTTTTACACGCCTTTCAGCACGGCCTTCAGCAATACAAAGGTTATCGAAGCCGGACTCGCGATTTTCGTCTCGGGATTCTCCTCTATCCTTACCGGACTGAATTTCGTCGTCACCATCCACCGCATGCGTGCACCGGGAATGACCTGGTCGCGGTTGCCTCTCTTTATCTGGGCGCACTACGCTACCAGCATCATTCAGATCCTCGGCACTCCCGTCATCGCGATTACGCTTGTATTGGTCGTCGCCGAACGCGCTCTGCACCTCGGCATCTTCGATCCCAAACTCGGCGGAGATCCGCTCCTCTTCCAGCACTTGTTCTGGTTCTACTCTCATCCCGCGGTTTACATCATGATTCTTCCCTCGATGGGCGTCGTGACCGAGATCATCGCCTGCTTCTCGCGCAAGCGTATCTTCGGATACAACTTCGTTGCCCTCTCTTCGATTGCCATCGCCGTCTTCGGATTTCTCGTCTGGGCGCACCACATGTTCGTCGCTGGAATTTCCGTGTACGCTGCGCTCATTTTCTCGATGCTCAGCTACTCCGTAGCCGTTCCCTCGGCCGTCAAAGTCTTCAACTGGACGGCTACCTTATATAAAGGATCGATCCATTACGACGCGCCCATGCTCTACGCCTTCGGCTTTCTGGGCCTGTTCACCATGGGCGGTCTCACCGGGCTGTTCCTCTCCGCACTCGGCATCGACATGCACGTCCACGACACCTATTTCGTCATCGCCCACTTCCACTACATCATGGTCGGTGGAGCGCTCATGGGGTACCTCGGGGGGCTGCATTTCTGGTGGCCGAAAATTTCCGGCAAGCTCTACCCCGAAGGATGGGCCCGGCTTTCCGCTCTCATTGTCTTTATCGGATTTAACCTGACCTTCTTTCCGCAATTCATCCTCGGTTACCTCGGCATGCCGCGACGCTACTACCAGTATCCGCCGGAGTTCCAGGTGCTCAACGTCCTTTCGACTGCCGGAGCCACCGTGCTGGGCATCGGATATCTATTACCGATGATCTACTTCCTCTGGTCCATGCGCTACGGCAAGCCCGCGCCCGACAATCCGTGGAAAGCCGCCGGTCTCGAGTGGCAGACCCAGTCTCCGCCGACAACTTTCAATTTCCCTGAAGAACCAGTTGTGACCTGGGAAGCCTACAACTACGACGAGATCGACAAGGGTCACAAGGAGGTCCAAGTTGTCGGATAACCCAACTGCCGTTCAAGCACAAGAGGGTCTCCACAACCCGGCTCTGTTGCACCACTTTGCCACCGAGGAGCAGCAGCGCGATGCTTCCAATTTCGGCATGTGGATCTTTCTTGGCACCGAGGTCATGTTCTTCGGCGGATTGTTCTGCGCCTATCTGATTTACCGCAGCTGGTACTTTGGAGATTTTGCTGCTGCAAGCAAATCCATCAATGCCGCTCTCGGCGCAACCAACACCGCCGTTCTGATCTGCAGTAGCTTGACCGTTGTCCTGGCCATCTGGGCTGCGCAGACCGCTCGTCGCGGTCTGCTGCTCGCCATGCTAATCCTGACGATGCTTTTCGGTCTCGCTTTCCTCGGTATCAAAGGCAAGGAGTATAAGGAAAAATTCGACGAGCATCACGTCCCGGGCACAAGTTTCAGTTTCGAGCACGAAGAAATCCCCGGACATTCCGGGCAATACGCCAACCCTCGCCATGCCCAGATTTTCTTTGCCCTTTACTTCATCATGACCGGACTACACGCCCTGCATATGATCTTGGGCCTCGGCATCTTTACGTGGCTCCTGATCATGGCCTGGAGGGGATACTTCACACCGCACTATCACACGCCGCTCGAAGTCGGTGGCTTGTACTGGCACTTTGTCGACATTATTTGGATTTATCTGTTTCCGTTGCTGTACTTGATTGACCGTCACCCGTGAGTACCGTTATGCACGCAAGCTATATCTGGCGTCATCCTGAGCGGAGCTGTTCTTCAAGCGGAGCGAAGGATCTCGCGTGGACTACAGCGCAGGCTGGCTCCGAGGCTTAGCAATGTCTGACCATACAAAATCGTCGCCCTTAAAAACATACTTTGCCGTGTGGATCGCACTCCTCTGCGGTACTGGACTTACCTATTGGGCTGCCCTGATCGATCTCGGCCGCTTCAATTCCGCCGTGGCTCTCATCATCGCAACCACCAAGGCGCTTCTGGTCGCTCTTTTCTTCATGCACCTGAAAGGCGCTCAGGAAAAATTGCTGAAGTTGGTTGTCATCTCAACGCTTTTCTTTCTCATGCTGCTCCTCGCGCTCTCTATGTTCGACTACGGCACTCGCTGGTACAGTTAGCGGGCTCACCGTAAGAAAGAAACATAGGATTCTATAGCCTGATAGCAGTGATATGCATGCTTGTCTCTCTTTTGCTCGTGACAATTCTCGTGGCTCCTGCTGTAGGAGAGCAGAAATGATTTAGGATTCGCGGCTCCGTTACGAAACTATCCAGTTCGGGAAAGAACTAACTACGCCGTGGAAGAGCGGCCCTTCAGGGCCGCATTACTGGCCAATACCGACGGGCCCTTAGGCCCGGCTACCCTCATCTGCGTTATACTCGCGCGTCAGGATGAATTTCATCGCGAGGTAATATATGGCATTCTGCAATTCCTGCGGCACATCCATTACCCAGGGAACGCGCTTTTGCAGCAAATGCGGTGCTCCCATTCTTGCCTCCGGATTTCCCAGCAGCACTCCTGCCGGGGCAACGCAGCCTTCGCCCACAACTCCGTCCTCGATTCCTCCGTCCGCTACTCCAGCTCCGCAAAACAACAATGCGCTCAAAATTGTTCTCATCGTGATTGGCGTCATCATCGTGATCGGTGCATTAGGCATTGGAGTGCTGACCGTCGTCGGTCTGCATATTGCCAAGAACACCCGCGTGCACCACGAAGGCGACCGTGTGAAAGTGGAGACGCCTTTCGGTACGGTGGAGAGCTCGAAAGATCCCGACCAGGTCGCCAAGAATCTTGGCATCGATATCTATCCCGGTGCCGAGGTGCAGAAAGACGGTGCCGCATCGGCCTCATTCGGTAATCTCCGTACTGTAAATGCGACATTCGAGAGTTCGGACTCCGTCGATAAGGTTTGCAGCTTCTACAAATCAAAATTCCCCAACGCGTCGGTCAGCACCTCTGACGAAAACCACTGCACTATCGTTTCGAACGCCGTCCCGCCCAACGTCATCACTATAAATATTGAGCCCAACGGTGGAGGTTCAAAGTTCCAGATCAGCAGCGTCACCAATAAAAACAAGTAAGAGTGTTTCGTTGGATCAAAGGCCCAATGCAGGATAAAGTCGCAGACATTGCTCCAGCCCCGAATTCCTCTGTCGCCGATCCCTTGGGGCTGGCCGAAGCCCTGCGCCAGCATGTTCGCGGTGACGTTCGCTTTGACAATCAGAGCCGCGCTCTTTATTCAACTGACGGATCGAACTATCGCCAGGTCCCGATCGGAGTTGTCCTTCCTCGTGACGCCGACGACGTTGTTGCCGCGATTGCTCTCTGCCGCCAGTTCAGCGCACCTCTGCTCTGCCGCGGAGGAGGCACGTCGCTGGCCGGACAATGCTGCAACGTCGCTGTCGTTCTCGATTTCTCGAAGTACATGGCGCAAATTCTCGAGATCGATACCGAACGTCGCATTGCTCGCGTCCAACCCGGTGTCGTTCTCGACCATCTCCGCAACGCTGCCGAGAAATATCACCTGACGTTCGGGCCTGATCCCGCCACCCACGATCGATGCACACTTGGCGGCATGATCGGCAACAATTCCTGCGGCGTTCACTCGGTCATGGCGGGCAAGACCGATGACAATATAGAAGAGTTGGATGTAGTCACCTACGATGGCGTCCGTCTGAGAATTGGTCGAGATCGAATCGAACCAAGTGGGGACGGGCGCTCTCGAGAGCTTGCCCTGAGCGACCGAGGAACGAGCGAGTCGAATGGGTCCAGTGGCGCCGAAGTATTGCGACGCAGCCGCTCTGATCGTGCCGCTCAACTCCGTTCTTCACTCCAGCAGATAGCTGATACGTACTCCGATTTGATCCGCCAGAAGTTCCCCAACATCCCGCGCCGTGTCTCGGGCTACAACCTGAACTATCTTCTTCCGGAAAATGGCTTCCACATTGCCCGCGCGCTAGTCGGCTCCGAAGGCACCTGCGCCACAGTTCTCGAAGCCACCTGCCGCCTGGTCGAGAGTCCGCCCGAGCGTGTGCTCGCAGTCGTGGCTTATCCGGACATCTATCAGTGCGCCGATGCTGTTCCGGAAATTATGGCGCACAAGCCGATCGGCCTCGAGGGCTTCGACGATCTTCTCGTCTATTACGAGCGCGCCAAGGGCATCAACAGCGAAGGACTCTCGTTGCTTCCCCAAGGTGGCGGATGGCTCATGGTCGAGTTCGGCGGCCAGACTCTCTCCGAAGCCGAATCGCAGGCTCTGCAATTGATCGACGCGCTTAACCGCAGTGCAACTTATCCAAACGTGCAACTCTATTCGGGCGCACAAGCCAAACGCGTCTGGGAAGTTCGCGAGTCCAGCCTCGGTGCTACATCCCACGTTCCCGGCGAGCCGCTGAACTGGGAAGGCTGGGAAGATGCTGCGGTTAATCCAGAAAAGCTCGGGGGGTATCTTCGCGATCTCCGCAAGATGATGGCCGACTTCGGCTACAAAGGTTCCCTCTACGGACACTTCGGCCATGCCTGCGTGCACACGCGCCTCAACTTCGATCTCCAATCGAAAGAGGGAATCGCCAAGTACCGCAATTTCGTCGAAGAAGCCGCCGACCTCGTCGTGAGCTATGGCGGCTCTCTCTCGGGCGAGCACGGGGACGGACAATCCCGCGCCGAACTTCTTCCGAAAATGTTTGGCCCCGAGCTGATGCAGACCTTCCGCCAATTCAAAGCTGCCTGGGATCCCGACTGGAAGATGAACCCGGGCAAGCTCATTGGTCCGCCGGAAAAGAGGCCCAACAAGCTTGACGAGAACCTACGCCTCGGTGCGGACTATGCGCCGTGGGAACCCGCGACGCACTTCCAGTTTCCGCTCGATCACGGCAGTCTCTCGCACGCTACGCTGCGTTGCGTCGGAGTCGGGAAGTGCCGCCGCGAAGAAGGCGGTGTGATGTGTCCCAGCTGGCGCGCCACGCACGAGGAAGAACACTCCACTCGCGGCCGCGCTCATCTTCTTTGGGAGATGACGCAGCTGGATCGAAACGACTCAGTCATCCGCGACCAGTGGCGCAGCGAGGAGGTCAAGCACTCACTTGATCTCTGCCTTGCCTGCAAGGGATGCAAAAGCGACTGCCCCGTTGGCGTCGACGTCGCCACCTATAAGGCGGAGTTTCTCTCACACTATTTCGAAGGCCGCGTGCGGCCGCTGAACGCTTATGCCTTCGGCAACATCGATCTTTGGGCAAGCCTCGCGTCAAACGCTCCCGGACTTGTCAATCTCACGACCCAACTTCCATTTCTGAGCGACATCGCAAAAGTCATCGGCGGAATCCCCGCTCAACGCCGTATCCCCGCCTTCGCTCCCGAAACCTTCAAACAATGGTTCCGTCGCACCAGCGGGAGCGCACTCCCTCGTCCTTCCCGTGAGCGAGCAAGCACACCCGATGACTCAATAACTCAATCGCTCAACGACTCAACGCAACCGGTTCTCCTCTGGGCCGACACCTTCAACAACTACTTCCTGCCCGCGACCGCCCGCGCCGCCGTCGAAGTTCTCGAGACCGCCGGATTCCGCGTCCTCGTTCCCCAGGCGAACCTCTGTTGCGGACGCCCCCTCTACGACTTCGGCATGCTCGACCGCGCCGAACGCCTTCTGCTCGAAATCCTCGACCAACTCGAGCCCGAAATCGAAGCCGGCATCCCCGTCGTCGGACTCGAACCCAGCTGCGTCGCCGTCTTCCGCGACGAACTGATCAACCTCTTTCCTCACGATGCACGCGCTCAGGCCCTGAGCAAGCAAACTTTCCTGCTCAGCGAATTCCTCGAACAAAAACTGGGTGCTGGTGCCACGCTCCCGCAACTTCCGCGCAAGGCCCTGCTCCACGGCCACTGCCACCACAAATCGATGATGAAGATGACCGCTGAAGAGTCGCTCCTGCGCCGCCTCGGCGTCGACTTCCAGTCGCCCGCTCCCGGCTGCTGTGGGATGGCCGGATCCTTCGGCTTCCATAGCGAGCACTACGACATCTCCAGCGCCATCGGCGAACTCGAGCTTCTCCCCGCGGTGCGCAAAGCACCTGACGACTGGCTCATCATCGCCGACGGATTCAGTTGTCGCGAGCAGATCGCCCAGGGCACCGGACGTCACGCGCTCCATCTTGCCGAGGTCCTCCAGATGGCGCTGCAGCCCTCAGCCCTCGACAAAGATGATCCCTATCCCGAATCCCGCATGGTCCGCGAGCACGAAGCCGAAATCCACGCGTCCATGAAGCGCGCCGGAATTGGCGTCGGAGCGATTGCCGCCGCCGGGCTTCTCGCCTGGGCCGTTACCCGCAATAGGTGAACCGGCGTCCGGTTTCCGAGTCCAGAAGTTCCAAGGTGGCGCTCAGCGGTGCAGCGGGACTCTAGCTCACATTGGAGGCAATCTCAAAACTCGTGTGCCCCTTTTTTAGCCGATTCTGCCAAAAGTGGGGCTTTTGATTTTCACGCCGGAAACTTCTGTGTATCCGAGCCGCAAGCGGCCCCGAAAGCCGAAAGTCGGAAGCCAACCCGACGTATAATCTCGACACGTGCCATCGATCCAAAATCCCGACCTGCGCCGCGCACTAGCCGAGCGCCTTCGTTACTACAATGAACTCGGCATTTACGATTTTTACCGCCGCGAGTCGCAACTAGTGTCAGAGCCTATTGCACTCGAGGTCGCACCAAAAATCCCAACAGCTCCCCAGCCGGAACTGCGAGAGGAAATGTCACCCAGGAAATCTGCCGTCGTAACGAAGTCCGTCGACGAAAATGTCTTTGAACTCTTGACTCCGAGGGCCGAGCAGGCTGTTACCGATCCCGTTGCCGGTCTGAAATTGATCCAGGAAGATCTCGGCGACTGCACGCGTTGCAAGCTGCACCAGCAAGGACGCAAGCAGATCGTCTTCGGCGTCGGCAATCCGCATGCCGACTTGATGTTCGTTGGCGAAGGACCCGGTGCCGATGAAGATATGCAAGGCGAGCCTTTCGTGGGCCGCGCGGGCCAACTGCTCAATAACATGATTAAGGCGATGGGTATTCGACGCGAAGATGTCTATATCGCGAACATCGTTAAGTGCCGGCCGCCGGGAAACCGTACTCCCGAGCGCGACGAATGCGAGACCTGTTCGCCGTTTCTCATGCGACAAATTGCCGTCATCAAGCCGAAAGTCATTGTTGCACTCGGCGCGGTGGCAGCCAAGAATCTACTTGCCATCAACGCCCCCATGTCCGAACTCCGCGGGCGCTTCTATGACTTCATGCCTTCGGGCGCGCGCAGCAGCGATCCGTCTTCTTCCGGGAAATCATGGCAAGGAGCCAAACTCGCCGTCACCTACCATCCTGCGTTTCTCCTCCGGGATCCCCGCCAGAAGGGCGAGGCCTGGAAAGATCTGCAGATGGTGATGAAATACCTTGGACTAAAGCCGCCCCAGAAGACCGAATAAATTGCCCATCCTGAGCGAGGTGAGTCGCCACTAGGGGCGGATCGCGCTGTCAAAAAATCCCTATCATAAAGACTGCTCCGCGCCGAAGCGCAGCTGTGATTTATCCTTCCAACCAATGCCTGATTTCTGCGACGTTGCCCTCCCCGTGCCGCTCGACATGGCTTTTACCTACCATGTTCCCGCAGAATCGGCGCCTGTCATCGGCGGACGCGTTCTTGTTCCCTTTCGTCAGCAGCGCATGATGGGCATCGTCGTCGAACTTCACGACCGCAAGCCTGAGGTCACCACAAAGAACGTCCTCAGCGTGATTGACACGACACCGGTCCTCGACGACCAACTCTTGCGCCTCGGCCGCTGGATCGCTGACTACTATCTCGCTCCCATCGGCGAAGTCTATCGCACAATGCTTCCACTCACTGCGGAGTTCAAGCGCGTGGTCGGATACCGTATCGCCGAACAAGGTCACATTGCGCTGCACCTCGCGGGAATGTCGGGGTCCTCTGCTCGCTCGCAGCGAACCCCGGAAGAGCAAGCCGCCGAGTTCCGCGTGCTCGACTATCTTTCAGCGTCAGATGGGGAACTCATTCGGGAGCAAACGCTGCGCTCTGCGGCCGGCGTATCCCGTCAAATTCTCGACGGCATGATTCGCAAGAAATGGATCATCCGGGAAGACGTCTCCTCCCAGCAAGACGCGGCTCGCACGATCAAAATCGCAGTCCTGAAGTCCACCGAAGGCAAGGTAAACAAGAATCAGCAAACCATCATCGACACTCTCGTTGCCACGGGAGGAAGAATTCCTGTCGAGACGCTTCAGTCTCTCGAAGTTCCGCGAAGCACACTAAGCACCCTTGTTCGTCGTGGACTCATCCAGTTGATCGATGCACCCGCAGACTTTACCGTCTCTCGTACCAAGCCGCGCACGCAGCCTTTCGAGTTCGATTTCACCTCCGCCCAAAAATCTGCGCTAAACTGCCTTCGCGAAAAGGTCGACAGCCACAAATTCTCCGGCATGCTGCTCCATGGTGTCACCGGTTCCGGCAAAACCGCGGTCTACCTCGCCGGTATGCGCTCGGTTCTCGAAGCCGGACGTTCCGCTATTCTCCTCGTCCCCGAAATTGGCCTCACTCCCGCTGTCGCCGCCGATCTTCACCAGATCTTCGGAGATGAAGTCGCTATTCTCCACTCGGCTCTCTCGGACAAAGAACGCGCGGAGCAATGGCACCGCATCAAGCGCGGAGAAGCCCGTATGATCGTCGGCACCCGCTCGGCCGTCTTTGCGCCAGTCCACGATCTCGCCCTCATCATCGTCGACGAGGAGCACGACGCTTCCTATAAGCAGGAGGAGACGCCGCGCTACCATGCACGCGACGTCGCTGTCGTACGCGCCAAGATGGCCAACGCCCTCGTTGTCCTCGGCTCCGCCACGCCGTCGCTCGAGTCTTATTTCAATGCGAAAAAGAACAAATACGCCCTCATCGATCTCCCCGATCGTGTTGAAAAGCGTCCCTTGCCCGAAGTCGAGATCGTCGATATGCGCCAGGAGTTTCAGGAGACCGGACACGAGCAGGTCATCTCCCGCAAGCTCGCCGGCGAAATTCAGCAGCGTCTCGATCGCAAGGAGCAGGTTATGGTCCTGCTCAATCGACGTGGCTACTCACCCGTTGTTCTGTGTCGTACCTGCGGTAAGAAGCTCGAGTGCAAAAACTGCGCCATTGCACTCACCCACCACAAGCGCGAACACAAGATGGTCTGCCATTATTGCGGATATACGGCGCCCGTGCCCAAAGTCTGCGTGCACTGTGGCAGTGAGTACGTCTACTTCCTCGGCACCGGATCAGAAAAGCTGGAAGAGTTGCTGCATGGCATGTTCCCGCAAGCCCGCATCGCCCGTCTTGATCGCGACACGGTTCGCGGCCACGAAGATTTCGAACGCACGCTCAACGCCCTCAATGAAGGCGAACTCGATTTGCTCGTGGGCACGCAGATGATCGCCAAGGGGCACGACATCCATGGCGTCACCTTGGTCGGTGTTGTCGGAGCGGACGTAGCTCTCGGGCTGCCCGACTTCCGCGCCGCCGAGCGCACCTTTCAACTGCTGACCCAGGTCGCCGGGCGCGCTGGACGCGGGCAATCTCCGGGCAAGGTGATTCTGCAAACTTATTTTCAGGATCACTATGCGGTCCAATACGCCGCGCGCCACGACTTTCTTGGCTTTTACGAAAAAGAACTTCGCTTTCGCAGCTGGATGCACTACCCTCCCTATTCGGCGCTCGCCAATGTGCTGGTCCGCAGCGACAACCTTGACGACGCTTTGAAGTGGTCAGGCACTTTGGGCAAGTGGTTCAACGAAACCCGGCACGAAGGTGTTCGCGTCCTCGGCCCGGCCGCCGCTCCCATCATGCGACTCAAGCGCGACTACCGTTATCACTTTGTCCTGAAATCGCCCAGCCGTGAAAAGCTGAATACAACGCTGCGCGCGATGCTCGCTCATGCGGTGCAACAAAAGATTCCGCGTACGCAAGTCATCGTCGACGTCGATGCTCTCTGGCTGATGTGAACTGGTTGACCGCATATTTTGACGAACCGAATTTGCCGTAACAGGATTTGCGGTGACCGCGAATTCGGACCATAATTTCTTTCCAAATGCCACGGAAATCTCCGAAACCTCAATTCTTCGCCACCCTGGCGGACTGGCGTGCCTGGCTGGAAAAGCATCATGCCGATACTGAAGAACTCTGGGTTGGGTTCCACAAGCGCGATTCCGGACGTCCCAGCATCACCTGGCCTGAGTCCGTCGACGGAGCGCTTTGCTTCGGTTGGATCGATGGCGTCCGCAAAAGTATCGACGCCACCAGCTATAAAATCCGCTTCACGCCACGCAAATCGCGAAGCATCTGGAGCGCCATCAACATCAAACGCGCAAACGAGCTCTCAAAACTGGGACTCATGCATCCTGACGGTCACGTAGCATTTGAGAAGCGCAACGGCGACGGGTCCGCGATCTACGCCTATGAACAGAGAAAGACAGCCAAGCTGACGCCAGATTTCGAGAAGCAATTTCGCAAGAATTCTGAGGCGTGGAAGTTCTTCCAATCTCGACCTCCGTGGTATCAGAGAACCTCTACCTACTGGGTGATCAGCGCAAAGAAGGAAGAAACGCGAGTGAAACGGCTGGCCACTCTCATCGACTGTTCGGCTCGCAAACAGAAGATACCGACCCTTGACCGAGATGCACTGCAGGGATCGAAGTAAGCCTGCGATCGATCACTAGCTCACATCAAACGGCGAAACCGTGAAGGTCAGCACGAGCATGATTGCGGCCACTCCAGCCCATGCCCACCGGTTCAGAGGAAGTTCCGGATAATCTGGTGCCTGTCGAACCCGGTACGTCGCCACGTTCATGACGATAATCAATCCGGCCCATACCCGCCAGCTCAAGTGAAAACGGCCGAGATAGACAAGCGCGATCACCGTCATCCACGAAATCACGCGATGTGCGCGGGGCGCGAGAGCATAAATGATGTGGCCGCCATCCAGCTGGCTGCTAGGCAGCAGGTTCAAAGCCGTGGCAAACATTCCAACCCACGCGGCAATCGCCGTCGGATGCAGGTAGACCCGAGCCAGTGGGAGCGCCGCCGTTGCATGCGCGGGTGAAAGATCGCGCAACGCATGGTGCATCAGAACAAAAATCGCCGGAAATCCCAAATGCAGTTCTGACGGTCCCATCCCCGATGCCATCGGCTTTGAAAGGGTCATGGCCACCGCAAGTGTAATGATCGCCACGACGAACCCCGCGATCGGCCCGGCGATCCCAATATCAAACAGCGCCTTCCGCGTGCGGATTGGACCCTGGATCCGGATCACTGCCCCCAGCGTTCCGATCAGCGTCGGCGCAGGAATAAAAAAGGGGAGCGTCGCCCGCACTCCGTAATACCGGCAGAGCAGGTAATGTCCCATTTCATGCGAGAGCAAGATGGCAAGCAGCGTTGCCGAGAAGGGAATCCCAAGCAGCAGCCGGGAAGGCCGAGCGAATACCCATCCAATCGGAAAAAAAGGAATGTATTCGTCGCCAGACGCGAACGGCGGCAGATTGTGAAGGAAATTAAACTCCATCCGCGCTCCAACCACCAGAGTGGTGCAGCACGTTGCTATCAGCAGCAGGGCGTAAATCCAATACCGCGGACGCGGCGGCGCCCCCTCCGGCAAAGGTAATGGGCGGTAGTACTCCAGCGTTGAACTGGTGATCGAGGAATTCGTTTCCGACATCGGATTCTTCGGCCCGCCAGCAAACGCAGGCCTTCTTCTGATGCTACTACGAGATCTGTGATCGCACGAAAACTGTGTGGGCTTCGCTCCATGACGGAGCTCATCATCTATGCGAAATGATCTATGCGAGGAATGATCTGCGCGAAGTGTGATCGACTCGAATGCCGACGTGATTTCAATCGATCGATTGCAGCTCTTTGCCCGGCTTGAAGCGCACGGCCCTTCCTGGCGGAATGGAAACCTCGGCGCCCGTTCTTGGATTGCGCCCTATGCCGGTCTTGCGCGGACGCACGTTGAACACTCCAAATCCCCGCAACTCAATCCGGTTTCCGGCGGCCAGAGACTTCTTCATGCTCTCGAAAACGGTTTCCACGGCCAGCTCGGCCTTGGTCTTGGTGATGCCGGTCTTCGCCACTACTTCGTTGATGATGTCGAGCTTGATCACGCGCGGCTCCGGGGTGCAGGTTCAAAATGGTCTTTCAAGTTATTGATGCTAAGGAAGATAAGTGAGATTGTCAACCGGAGCATCAATCCCGTAAACTAGCCAGCACCCAGCCAACAACATTGAGTCATCGTGTCATCTGGACATTGATTTTGCCGTGTGTATGGCAGTTTGCCCGAATGCCCTTCAATGATTCAATGACTAAATGATTGAATGACTAAATTCCTGACAGGAGTTTCATGCTGAAGAGCGATCGCTGGATCCGCAAGATGTCCAAAGAACACGACATGATCAATCCGTTTTCGGAGAAGCAGGTGCGCGACGGCGTGATCTCCTACGGCTTGTCATCCTATGGCTACGATCTGCGTGTGGCTGACGAGTTCAAAATTTTCACCAACGTAAATTCCTCCATCGTCGATCCTAAGCACTTTGACGAGAAGTCGTTTGTCACCATACAGACCGACATCTGCATCGTTCCCCCGAATTCGTTCGCTCTGGCGCGCTCCGTCGAATATTTCAAAATCCCGCGAAGCGTCTTGACCATCTGCGTTGGCAAGAGCACCTACGCGCGCTGCGGCATCATCGTCAACGTGACGCCCTTTGAGCCCGAGTGGGAAGGATTCGTCACGCTGGAAATCTCGAACACGACACCGCTTCCGGCGCGCATCTACGCCAACGAGGGTCTGTGTCAGATCATCTTCTTCGAGTCCGACGAAATCTGCGAAACCAGCTATGCGGATCGCAAAGGAAAATACCAGTCCCAGAAGGGTATCGTCCTGCCCAAGCTCTAAACCCGTGCCAGCACTTCCTCGGTTGGAGCTGTTTGCGTGCGACGAGAGGCGGTTTGTTGGGGTCACCACACGAGCCGAGCTGAAGGGCCTTCGACTTCTCAGTGCTCTGGGTATAACCAAGGGTGCCGACTCTACTGCGGAACGCTGTGGAAACTCAGGTAAAGAGGGTATTCACAATTCCAGGTAGCAGCCTACAATCCCGACTTGAGACGTCGTTTTGCAGCCACGGCTCTTGACGGAAGCGGGACCTTTTAAGGGGATTGAAGGTCCTGCTTCGTTCAAATCCACATTCCTATTTTTACTCCTTTCGACGTGATAGCGGATGTCATTCTTGTCATGTCTCTCCTCCTTCATCTCATTCGAAATTAGCCAAAGAGCTTCGCAGCCGACAGTGAAAGCTAGAAGCCAGCCGCTGCCGCCTGCTACACTCATCCGTTTGCCGTAGAGTCGTCGCTTGTAATGTGTTGCCGGCAGCATCGCCGCTGCCGCCACAACCTGGCAAGCTACGTCTCTGCCAATTAAACGGAGGAGTTCTCCATGCGCCGTCTTCTTCTCTCTCTCCTTGTTCTTGCTTTTGCAATTCCCGCATTCGCACAAGCCAAGCATCCCTTCACCTTCGAAGACATGATGAAGCTGAAGCGCGTCGGCGACCCACAGGTTTCGCCGGACGGCAAGTGGGTAATCTTCAGCGTGGTCGATGTCGATCTCGCAGCCAATACCAAGACGCCGCACATCTGGATCGTGCCAACGGCGGGGGGGCAGGAAACAGAGATCATCTCCGATCAGGATGCAGATCGCCCGCGCTGGGCTCCCGATGGCAAGCGCTTTGCATTTCTGTCGACGAAGGAAGGTGGATCGCAGGTCTGGATCGCGGAGTTCGACGGCGCGGCAGGAAAAGGCAATGGAGTTCACAAGCTAACTTCCACAGCGACCGAAGCCGGCGGTGAACTGTGGTCGCCAGATGGTAAAAACATTCTGTTCACGTCGGATGTCTATCCTGAATGCGACGGAACTCCTGATGCGGAAGGACAGTGCAATGCGAACCGGCTCAAAGCGGCCGAGAATTCCAAGGTAAAGGCGTTGATCTTCGATCACCTCCTTTATAGGCACTGGAATGCATATAAGGAAGGAAAACGTTCTCACCTTTTCGTCATCGGTATCCCCGAAGGAGCGCTGTGTGACTCACAAAAAGGTCCATCCGCCTCCGGCAAGAACACCTGTCCCTTGATTGCGTATCCGACCGATCTCACTCCCGGCGATTACGACGCTCCCGTCTTCTCTCTCGGCGGGCAAGACGATTACGCCTTCTCTCCTGACGGTAAGGAAATCTGTTACGCCTCCAATCACGACAAGAACCCGGCGGCTTCGACCAATAACGACCTGTGGATCGTCCCGGTCAGCGGAGGAAACGCAAAGAACATCACCGCCGACAATCCCGCCAGCGACACCTCACCGCTCTATTCTCCCGACGGCCGCTACATCGCCTACCGAGCCCAGCAGCGGCCAGGATACGAGAGCGACCGCTTCCGCCTCATGCTCTACGACCGCAAGACCGGGGAGAGGAAGACTCTGACGGAGAGTTTTGATCGGTGGATGGGGACCTATGTTTGGGCACGCGATTCCTCCCGTTTTTATTTCGTGTCAGAAGATAAAGGAACATCGCCGATTCACTCGATCAGCTTCGAAACTAAGACCAATGAGGAAAAAGGCTACGACATAGCGATTCGAGAGACGAATATCAAGATCGACGCATTCCTCCCAGGGTTTAACGACGATTTGGCGATCACGTCCGACGGGAAACTGCTCTACACGTCGATGTCACTGCAAGGACCAAGCGGAATATGGGCGCTGTCACACGTTCCTTGCTCCAAGGCGCCGGCCGAAGACCCCTCGGCAGGCTCACGGGCTTTCAAGCATCTGCTATGCCTCGTCAATCCACTCACTCACCTCAACGATGCCGTTCTCTCCCAAGTCGCCATGTCCCCGCTCGAATCCTTCTGGTTCACCGGCGCCCACAACGACAAGGTCGAAGGCTTCTTGGTCAAGCCGCCGAACTTCGATCCCTCGAAGAAATATCCCGTGAAGTTCCTCATCCACGGCGGACCGCAAGGCGCCTGGGGAGACGACTGGTCATTCCGCTGGAATCCCGAACTGTTTGCGGCGAATGGATACGTCGTCATCATGATCAACTTCCACGGCTCGACCGGATACGGACAGAAATTCATCGACGCCATCAACGGCGACTGGGGTGGCGCTCCGTTTGAAGACTTGATGAAGGGCCTCGACTACGCAGAGCAGACCTACCCCTTCATCGACAAGAGCCGCGAGTGCGCCCTTGGCGCCAGTTACGGCGGATACGCCATCAACTGGATCCTCGGCCATACCGACCGCTTCAAGTGCCTGGTGTCGCACGACGGCATGTTCAACGCCGAATCGGCCTGGGGCACGACCGAAGAACTCTGGTTCAATAACTGGGAATTCAAAGGCACTCCTTACGACAATCGCGAGAGTTACGTGAAGTGGTCGCCGCACCAGTACGCGAAGAATTTCAAGACGCCGACCCTAGTTATTCACGGCCAGCGCGACTACCGCCTCGACGTGAGCGAAGGCCTGCAGCTCTTCACCACCTTGCAGATGAAAGGCGTGCCGTCAGAGATGCTCTACTTCCCCGACGAAGGCCATTGGGTGCTGAAACCACAGAACTCTCAGCTCTGGTACAAGACCGTCAACGACTGGGTCGACCGCTGGACGAAATGAGACCGATTCTGGCTGATGTATGGGCGGACGTCCTCGTCCGCCCCGAGGAACGAAGCAATGAGTGCCCGCCTCAACCTCAGTCCGTTCGCCGCTTTCCTAACTCGATTAACGCAGATCCCAGGTACCTCCGTCGTGCATGCGATGCTCGTTCTCAGGTGGTGATTTGGTTTGCGGCGTTGTGTTCTGGTTCGATTGAGGCTGCAAGACCTGCAACGGATAGTCGAGCGCAGAGACTCCCGCGGTTACGGATACGTCCACTTCCACGGGCGCCCCAAAGCCTGATGCCGAAGGCACGATGCTGGCTAATCCATTCATGTCGGTGCTGGCGCTCGTCTGACTGACTGCGAGGATTACAGGCAGCACAGGATTTCCATCGTTTCCAAGAGAGCCCTTCCCGTTGCGTAGCACTGTCATGAAGAAATTTACGGGCGCAGCCATAATCGAATGGGGCGGCGATGAAGAATCCGTCACCCGGACGATCACGGGCTGAAATGCGTGTCCAGTCGAAATCTGTCCCCCACCGGAAATTGGCTCGAGCACCTGTTGTCCCAGCGGCACTACATTCGCATAAAGCAAGCTGCACGGGGAATTGGACGGGGCGACGCACGCGCTTACCCGCAATGCCGCCGCGACTTCGTTGACGTTCAGCGTAACCCCGGCGTAGCCTCCGGCGTTCGTCACGGCGCTGCCTGCACTCAGAGTTCCGGTTCCCGTCACGATGCTGAAGTTCACTTGCACATTGTTGAGAGGCGACCCATTGCTCAGAACTCGCGCCGTGATCGGTACCCCGACGGTCGCGTTGTATGAGATCCAGACATTGGATGTAAGCAATCCGATGTCGGTGGAGTGCTCGACCGCGTTCAGGGTCGCGCTGACCGATTTCGATGGACTGTACACGCCGGGGGCGAGCGTCGCCGTAATAGTCGCAACACCAACTGCGATCGGCATGAGCCCGGTGGTCGCATAGCCGCTCTGGTCGCTGGTAACGATGCAGGACTGCGCACCTCCGCAGGCGGAGAGCTGAACGTTACTGCTCGCGCTCCATCCAATGGTTGCACCACTGACTGGAGTAACTCCGTCAGCCGCAAGTACTCGGACAATCAGTGGACTCGCGGCGGGCACGCCCACCGGAGTGGACGGGTTCAGACCGGAAAGCAAGACGATATTGTCAGTAGCCGCCGCGCCATAGATGATGCCGTTGGTCATGGTGCTGGAAGCGCCACTCACGGGGTCGCTGATGGTGAGGTTCTGCGCGCCATCGCCGTACGCCAATGGGGAAAGAATAAGTTGAGTAGAACTCGTCGCTAGTTGTGAAGTAGTAGTGCTTCCGATCGTGGCCGTAAATCCGGGGGCAAATCCCTTTCCTTGAACCAGAACTGGCGCACCGCTCACCGGGATGCGCGACGGTGAAACCGAGTCCGCATAAAGAAGGTGTGCGTGATAGTGATAGTCGGGCCGGCCGTCGCCGCGAAGATCAGAGATCCCGACAATGAAGTTGCCTCCGGTATTCACCACGACGTCGAGACGCGTCAGAGCGAAGGGTCCTTCGTTGAAAGGCGATGGTGTAAAGACGGGAGGCGCGATGCCGGGCGGATCCAGGGCCGACCACATCCCGACGACGGGCTGTGCTTTCGATTCTGTCGGGTTCGCGGATTCATCCAGTGCCGTGACGCCCACCGACAAAGTCCGGTTCGCCAGGGCTGAGATCAAAAAATACTGCATGTTGCCGTAGCCCGACAGGGACGAATCCCAATCCCCACTCGAAGGCAGACTCACCGGCGCGTTCCATGTCGAAGGATTCAGTGGCATCGGCTGCGCGCTACCGGCCATCAGCAAGTCTTGCTCGACATCGTTCCCCGGCATCACCGTTACCGTGATCGGCGAGATAGAACCCGATGGCGCGACCGGACCCGGCGAATACGAGCCGACTCCGGCCGACCATGTGGGATCGAGGGCCTCGATGCTCAGTTGGTATTGCGCGCCAGTCCCAGGAGGTTCAAGGCCAGCGAGGTCAAAGAAACCTTCGAGGCTCGAACTCGTGGACCCCCAATTGGAGAAGGGATTTCCTAGCAAATCGGTGAAGCCCGTGATCGGATTGCCGGCGTTTCCGGTGAACAGAAACCCCGACACCGACGAAGTTGCGTATCTATGCGAGGGCTGCCCCGTGTTGGGATCGATCCAGCGAGCGACGACGTTAACGCCCTGCATGGGCTGCGTGGCACTGCCATGCGAATCTCTGAAATAAACCGATCCATGGATCCGCGCGCTCGTGCTGGAAAATATCTGCTTGCCCGGAAACTCGGACTGATTCTGTGCCGTCACGGGATAAAGCCGTGAGATGGCGGCTGTGTCGTCCATCGAGAGCTCGTACGGATTCGCGTAGCACAGAGTAATCGGGACACAGTTCATCGGATCGCTGGAGTGCATCACAGGAAAACCCGCGTAATCGTCAGCAGTCGGATGGGGCTTTCCGGTAATGACATTGACATTGACCTGCGACCATCCCACGCCGAGCACGTTGCCGATCACGCGCACCAGGCGGTACTCCACGTCGTTGAGCTGTGAGGATTGCTGCACGCACTGCCCATTGATAACGATCAGGGCATGCTGATAAGTAGCGAAAGTCCCGAAATTGTCGTCCCCGCCGAACACGGCGTTGGAGAAACATTCGCCCGAGCCTCCGGCGCCCTGACCCAGCAGAGCGTCGGTGACGGAGCCATCGTAGTCATAAACGATACCCACGGGCGTGCCGGTAGCTGTGGGCTGAATGTCGGCAGGCATGGAGATGGTGCCGTCGGAATTCACCGTGACGTTGCTTCCGTTCACGTCTTCGGCGAGCGAGCCGCCGCTGCTGGCGCCGACAGCAGCCGTCGGCACAGATGTCCACACGCTGAATGCGCTGGCGACCAAGTTGTTGGCTGACGCGTTGGACAGAATCGGGCTGAGGCTGCCTTGATCCGTGTAATACAAGATTACTCCTCCCGGCCAGACCAGCGGCTGCGCCGTGGTCGATGGATCAAAATAGCTGGAGCCCGCGACCAGCTTTGGACCTCCGGCACGCAACGTGAGCGCAAACAGCAACACGATCCCCATCGTCCAGGCCAGCCTGAGGAGGAAAAGGCGAGTGGTCAATGCCATGTCTGTTGTCATGGTCTCTTCTTTCTTCACGCCTATTCCTCCCCACCGGCCCGTCGCACCGCCAAGGCGAAGTCGCTGAAGGAAACGCGCGACTTCCCGCCAAGGACGGGATCTGCACGGAAAGCGGAAATATGGTGCGCCGAAAGCAGGACGCGTCCCCACGAATCGACGGCGAAACGGCCAATCTGCCCGCCAACGCAACTGGTCAGGCCTAGCTTGCTTCTTGGATAAAGGAAAAGCAGCACGCGCTCGCCTACCCGATAGCGCTGACCCGCCGACCACAAGCCAATCCACTGGAAGATTGTGATTTTCTCGCCTGGAGTAGCGCCGCGGATCGCCTTCTCGACAAGGACGCTGATCAAAACCGTCTCAACTGGTTGTGCGCCATTGCCGCCATGACGTTCGACGTTGGTCACGGTTCCGGAAAAGATCATTCCCGCCGACTTTGTGAACTGCGGGAGGGCCAATGTTTCCGGACTCTCCACGGGATAACGCGTGAAATGGTTGACTAGTGGCATCGGCGCTTCAGGAACATTAGGAAGCCTGATGTGAACGTTTGGAGGGACGTCGGCGGGCGGGAACTTTCGATCACTCTGGCCTTCCATCGCCTGCGCCAGAGCGAGCAGCGAAATCAGGAGCAGACAAGCGGGACTTCTCCCAAACATTTGGGGAAACCTCAACTTTAAAATGTCTGCTCGGAGGAAACCTTGAAACGGGTTAGCCTAGACCAACTGCGAAAACAAAAGCTGTGACAGATGTCACAACGGCCTGTGGATAACGCCGTCGAAAATCGATAATCTGACTCTCATCTCGATTGCGTTTCGCCCGTGTCGACGTGACAAAAAAATACAATGCCAACCAATTTGCCCACCCGCGCCGCGCGAAGATTGCTGGCAACGCTGGTTTCCTTCTGGCTCTTGCTCTTTCTCCCGGCGGGATCACTCCGTTTCTGGAACGCCTGGCTTCTTATCGGACTGATGTCGGCTCTCTGGACCAGCTTTCTGATCGATTTGCTGAGGAGTGATCCGGAACTAGTCGAGCGGCGGCTCCAAGGGCGCGAGGCTGAACCCGAGCAGAAACTGTTTCAAAGGTTGTTCACCTTACTATTGTTTCCGGCGCTCGTGGTGGCCGGACTCGATTTCCGTTTCGGCTGGTCGAGACGGATTGCACCGATTCCGCTCTGGCTCATCATCGTTGGACAAATCGCCACAATGGCCGGGTATTGTTTCGTCTTCTGGGTCATGAAGACGAACACCTTCGCCGGAACAACGATCCAGGTTGAGGCCGGGCACAGGGTGATCAGCCACGGCCCGTACCACATCGTGCGGCATCCGATGTATCTCGGCATGGCACTCACGGCGCTCGGCATCCCACTTGCCCTTGGCTCCTGCGTGGCTTTGCCGCTGTTCGCGCTTTTGGTCCCGGTGCTAATCTACCGTCTCGTCCATGAGGAACGCACTTTGCGGCGCAGCCTTCCCGGCTACTCGGAATATTGCGCCACCACGCGATTCCGTCTAGTCCCTTGGATTTGGTAAGAAGCCCCCGTGGATTGATAAGAAGCGACCAGTCCCGTTACGATTTGGGGCTGTCTCAAAAGGAAAGTGTTCTCCCAGAATCCGCAAACCTCCTCGGTGTCGCCGACACACGCGCCGGTTGGACGAGGGCCGAACGGATGGGCGCGGATGAAATGCCCGGACCAGCGATTCGCTTACGAGCCCTTTTTAAACTCCACCGACGGCGTGCGCCACGTTTGCGGATCGTTCACTGCCCCGCGGCTATAGTTCAGCACGTCCATGCTTTCGGGAGTTACTTTGATCAGCACCAGATTCTTGAACCCGGGGAACGCCGTATCCCAATAAGCGCGCTTGCGCTTGACCATCTCCGCCCGGTCGTCGACCAGTTCCGCCCTTCCGGTAATCGCGACGAAACCGGTTGCCTGGGCATGGTTCGCATAGTAGAGGGTCACATTCGGATTGTTCCGCATGTGCTGCACTTTTCGAGTCTGCGTACTCGTGGCGATCCATACGGTCATATCCTCTTCCGGCGGGAACGGATTCATCGTCCTGATTTGCGGACGCCCATCCTTATCTTGCGTGACAAGGGCGCAATATGTCTGGCCCGCGATGATTTCCCGAGCTGCTGCGATCAATTCGGGACGGCCCAGTGGCGGATGAGGTTCTTCTGCTACTGCTTCAGCATGAGTCAGTTTTGAAAAATACGGAAACATGAGCGCGGCGAGTGCACCCTTAAACGTGTCTTTTAGAAATTCCTTGCGGTTCATGACTTGCTCCTTGCTATTACGACAGATGACTTTTCTTTGTACGCCCCGCTCCGGGGGCTTACACGGAGCACTCTACGCTTCTGGCAGGCACTGCTCAATGACTTCGAACATTCGGTGGCCTATTCAACCCCGGTTCGGGCTTGAGTGGGAATCTTCCCTTGCGTGTTTCGCAAGTGTGGGAACGAACCCCAGAACCGGCACGGCGGTCTCGAGAGTAGCTTTTCAGTTTGACGAACGGCTAAGAGGACTACTTCTCTGAGCAAGCCTCAGCGTACACACGCAGAACTTGTCGAATGTGATACTGAATTATTGGCTGCGGCGCAGCACGCAATTCTCCTGCCCGGATCGCTCCGTATTCCAGCGGCAAATACTGGCTAATAAGGGTAAGAGGAATCGGTTTCGCCCCAACATTGTCGAGCAATCGCGCGATCTCCTCTTGGACGGTAGGTTGGTTCCAATAGTATCGACAACGATCACTGAAACCGTAGATGCGGTCGCGGCGCATCTCGTCTTCGTCGCCGTGATAGTACGACCGCCAGTGAGACGGATCGCGCAACATTGCCGCCTCCAGAGCTTCGCGTACGTACGAGATCCGATACGACGGCGCCTTTCCAAACAGTTCGCGTTCTATAGCGCCCAATGCCAACACTGCTTCGCGAAAAGAAAAGGTCAGCCACGGACCCACCTTCAAGATGGCGAAATGATCCTCGACCATCCGCTTTAGGCCTTCTGGAGACTGATAGTCCGTCGAATGCGCTTCAAAGACGATTCCTGGATGTGAAGAAAGTGCTGCCGACAATGACGCTGCTTTTACCGGATCGTAATCGAAGATCGAATCGGATCCAAAGTCAACTCCTGGTTGAACAACCAGGGCGATGACTCTTTCCCAAGCCGGCTTCAAACCCAGTTTTGCGAACGCGTCCCGGAACACTTCCAGAGTCCGATGAACATGCTCGGCTTCGGTAACCGTGAGCCCGCCTGTATCGTTAGATTCTCCTCCGGGCGCAGGCACTTCCGTTCCGACTACATAGAGTGGTGGGGCCGAGCCTGATGGCAATTCGCGATGCGCTTCTTCTGATGCTTGACACAATATTGCGGCCCGCTCAGCAATAGTCCTCTCGGGGACTCCGTGCTCTGGGTCGTCGGCGCAAGCCATGCTCGCGTCAAGATGAATCTTGTGGTAGCCCGCAGCCACGCAATCCCGTACCAGTTTGCACGCTTTTTGTAGCGCTGTGACAGACGCTTCATTTCGCCACGGGAATGGTCCAAGGTGATCGCCGCCAAGCAAAACTCGCTCCCTGGACAGCCCGGCACTCTTTGCGGCGCAGTGGATCCACTGCGCGAACTGTGCCGGCGTGGAGCCCGTGTAGCCGCCAAACTGATTGACTTGGCTCGATGTTGATTCAACGTGCAGCAACGAGCCATCCGCTACCGACTGCTGAATGGCGGCCTCGATCACCGCAGGATGAGCGGAGCAGACGGCATATGTGCCACCTCTTCCCAACTCGCGATTGCCGCGTAGCACTTTTTGCAGTCGGCTATCCGCATCACCGTACTTCTGATTAGAGTTCCCGTGTTCAGTCACGCTTGCGTTCTGGTTAATCGCAGCCATCATTTTCTTCTTCTTCTCGTCTTGGTCTCCGTCTGGAGCCTCGGTGCCGGAGTGACTTGACTTCTACCCTCGGATCAGCCAAAGGAAACTAAACATAATAAATCGTAACAGGAGGAAGGCTAGACTAGGTCGGCCGCTTTTTTAAGAAAATTGAGTGGGGAATCTTCCGATCCCAGCCGTGGCCCATTCAAGCCCGGTTCTGTCTTGATTGGGATCTTCATACGTCACTCGGTGTTAGAAATTGCAGCTGCCCCCATCGTTGGCTCCGCGCCGTTTGTGAGTCGGGATGGAACAGATGATTGGGGAATCACGTCTGTCCCCGATTTTCCTAGCTGCGGCCGAAGAAGCGTTTGGGATTCTCTACGGTGATGGCGCGGATTTGGTGCTGGGATACGCCGAGTTGCGTCAGATAGGGAATCGTCTTGCGGGTGTTGAATAAAAATCCGTCTGGGTTCATTTGTTCCCGTTCGAGTTCCCAGTCGTTGGAGAGAAAGATTTTATCGCCGAAACCTGCGTCGATGAGCTGCTTCACGAATCCCGCCCGTTTCTGCCATGGCACCTGGCGGAGATACGTAACATATTCTGGCTCGCCCTTCGCAGGTTTGGTCGCTCCGTAGAATACGTGGTCGATCCCGATTGTGTATCCACGTTTGGCGAGACCGATGAGGTAATTCACGTCCTCAGTGTCATCGCTGTGCCCGAGAGATACCCTGGCGGGATTGACGCCCTGGGCTTCCAGGATGTTAGCCTGCGCCTCACCGCCGCGGTGACGAGCATCGGTGTGCGTTTCAATGGGCACGCCCGTGGCCTTGCTCGCTCGTGCTGCCGCCCTGATACCTTTTTCTTCAGCAGGCAGGACTGCTCCAGATTGAGAGGCTACCTTAATGACACCGGCTTTAACGCCCGTATCCTCGATTCCCTGCTCGATCTCTCGAATGTAAACCTCAGCAATCTGCTCCACCGTCTGGTCATTGTAAGATTCATGCGGAAAGCGAAAACCGGTGGCGGCCACGATTTGGATTCCAGACCTGCGCGAAACCTCTTGACCGAAGCGCACGTCGCGCGCGGCGTCAAAAGTGGTGAGATCAATGATCGTGTCAATGCCGGCAGCTTTTGCTTCTTTTAGCTTCTCAACCATCCTGTCGGCAGCCGCCGCCCTGTCGCTGAAAAGGCCCATCGGGATGTAGCAAACATGTTCGTGGCTGAGAGTGAACCCTAGCTTCGACACATCGAGCCGTCCGAGCACAGTTTCAACCAAGCCAGCACCGCCGACCTTGGGCCTGTCGTTGCCGGCGATAGCTTTTGCAGCATGAGCGACCCGTGAGGATGCCGCCGCTAGAACACCAGCCGTTGTTCGCCACAGAAATTCTCGGCGCGTAGTCACAAGTCCCCGTATGAAGGCCGCGTTAGTCTATCGAATCAGCGGCAAGGCAGCCAATGCCTTCCAAACCTCATGCACTGTTCCATCAGACACAGGCGCGTTTTTTCGATTTGGTTACGCTGGTGTTGCAGATATTGGACGCGTCTTGGCTGGTGGTCGCGACTCTAGGCAGCGGACTTGCCCTCTAAAGCTGGCGCGCTCTCTGGCTCCGCAAAGTCTCTTGCGGTTAACAGCGGCCACCCCTTACGCAGCACGAAATCAAGCCATGCTCCCGCAATCTGCGATGTGAGAATTGCCGCCAATACCAGCGTGGTGTAGAACTTCGAGCTGATAATTCCCGCATCGAAGGCGACGCTCGCCAGCACAATCCCTGGCCCTCCGCGCGCGTTAGTCGTAATCGCAAGATTGATCAGGTCCAGGCCTCGAAATCCCGCAAACCGTCCTGCCAGTGAAACCGACAGAATTTTGATCAGGCAGCTGCCAATCAGGAACGCCAGCAGCATCCAAAGCGAAAAGCCTCGCACCAGATCAATCTTCAGTCCGACCATCGCAAAATACACGGGAATGAAAAAGGCGAACGATACCTTCCCGATCGCGTCCAGCGCTTCGGCAAATAGTCTGCGCTTCTTGTGCACCACCGCAAATCCCGCAAGGAAAGCTGCGAACACCAGACTGACGCCCAGCACGCCCGCCACCACGCAATAGCCGAGCAAGACTGCGATCGCATAAGCGATCGGCGCATGCTTCGCCACCACATTGAACCGCGCTTTGTTGATGCGTTTGACGATTCGCGGAAGAATCGTCAAGCCCAACCCAAAGAAAAACACCGTTGCCGCCAGGTGCTGTGTCAGTTCCCGCGGACGGAGCACCGTCTTCCCGGCCATCGCCGTGGCAATCGCCAGCGCCAGCCACAGCACGATATCCTCGAGCACCGCAACTCCGAGCACCAGGCGTGCGAAGCGAGTGTGAAGAATCTTCAGATCGGCAAAAATCTTCGATACCACCGGCACCGAGGTCACCGCAACTCCAACCGCCAAAATGATGATTAGTGAAGTGCGGTTTCCGTTCTGTCCTGCCAGAGATGGCCGAATCAGCCAGGGTCCCAGAACCAGCGCCAGCGCAAATGGGATGCCGGTGCCGACAATCGTCAGCCAGCCAACTTCGCTGCGCTCTTCCCGAGTGAAAAGATTTCTGGTTTCGGCGCCCGACAGAAACATCAGCATGAGCAGGCCCAGCCAGTAAACAAAGTTGAGAATGGCGCTCTGATGGTCGGTGATCTGCGCGAGTCGATCACCGAAGGGGAGCCTGCCTACCAGGGACGGCCCAAGCACAATCCCGGCCGCGATCTCGCCAACAACTTTAGGCTGTCGCAGCCATACAAAAAGATGGCCAAGCAACTGTGCCAACCCCACCAACAGCAGAAGCACGAAGAGTACTGAGGTCAGATCAGAGTTCGACAACGAGCAGGTCCCCGGCTGCCTTCGATGAGGTTCGGGAAGAGAAGGTTGGTTCCCGCGAGGAACATGGGAGCGATCTATCCCGCATCGCCCATCAAGCGTGATCCGAGGAGAAGGGACACGGGACGTTAACCAGTATTTCCACATCTCATTTCTAAAGTTCTTCCCACGCCGTGACTTCCGAGCCTCCCCCGGTTTGCCCATCTCTCCTTAAGGATGGGACAATAAGGACATATGCAAAAGCCGCTCAAAACATTTGTATTTCCTATCTTCGCGGCCGGGACGCTGCTCATGGGCCAGGCCCTGGCGCAAGATACTCCGGCAAGCACGACATCCAAACCAGCCCAGTCGACAACTTCCGGCACCGCAAAAACGCCTGCTGCGAAAAAGCCCGCGACGACCGGCACAAAGACAGCGACAACACTCACCTTGAAAACTCAAAAAGAAAAGAACAGCTATGCGCTCGGCATGAGCATCGGAACCGGGCTGAAGAAGCAGGGAGTATCGACGTCCGTCGACCCGGCTCTGGTTTCCCGCGGCCTGCGCGACGCGATTGGCACTGGCAAAACTGCCATGACGGAAGACGAGATGCGTGCCGCGCTAACTCAACTTCGCACCGAGGTGCAGGGCGCACAGCAGGCCCAGGCCCACGTGGAAGGCGCGTCCGCCCGCAAAGATGGCGAAACCTTCCTCGCAGCCAACAAGACGAAAGAGGGAGTGCAGACTCTTCCCGATGGTTTGCAGTACAAAATTCTGCAAGCAGGCAACGGACCCAAGCCCACCGCCAATGACACTGTGACGGTCAATTATCGTGGCACGCTCATCAACGGAAAAGAGTTCGACAGCTCGTACAAGCGCGGCCAACCGATTTCGTTTCCGGTGAGTGGAGTCATCAAGGGCTGGACCGAAGCGCTGCAGTTAATGCCAGTCGGATCGAAGTGGCAGCTCTACATTCCGTCGGATTTGGCCTATGGAGATCAGGGCGCTGGTGCGGACATCGGTCCCGGACAGACTTTGATTTTCGACGTGGAACTTATCTCGATCGGAGATCAGACACAAAAGAAATAATTACGACTTCGTCCGCATGTAGGCCGTCAGCATAGGCTGGCGGCCTTTATGTCTGGCTTAACAGGCAAATCTGCGCTGACGACTGCGAGCCGCCGCCTCACAGATTCCGCTGCACAACGGGCGTAGGCAGCGCGCGCAAATGTTCTTCCGCAGAAAGATTGGCACCCGCCAGCAGCAACAATCCCGACAAGAATGCCCAGAACATCATCGTCACCGATAGTGCGAACGGACCGTACACTTCCTGAAAATTGAGCCAGGGCAGCGCGAGGATGTAGGCGTACTTCAACGCCTCGGAAAGAAGTCCCATGATGATCGCCACCGGAAGCACGGTTCGAGCGGGAACCTTCCCGTTGGGCAGAATCCAGTAAATCAGGAAGAAGATGGCAATGCTCGCCGCAATGGCAAAGATCTTCATCACCAAAAATCCTACGACCCGTACAAAGCCTGTCCCATAGCCGCGCAAGATGAACTGCATGAACGCAACCGGTCCTGCTGTCAGCGCAATCGAGAGCAGCGCCAATGCTCCGCAGGCGAACGCCAATCCGAACGACACGAGTTGATTTCCCAGATACGAGCGGTTGGTGTCGAAGCGCCAGATACGGTTGAGCGCGACTTCCAGCGGAAGAAAGACTCCCGAAGACGTCACCAACAGGATTGCCAGCGACGCGAACTGCACTCGCTGCCGCGAATTCACCATCGAGTTGAGATTCCGTATGACGAATTCCTGCCCGGCAGGAAGATAGTCGCGCAGCAGCTCCAGTACGACGTCATACATCACGCGCGAATGGAAGACTCGCCGGATGAGCGTCATCATCAGTACCACGAACGGAAAGAACGAGAGAATCGAATTCGCGGCGACCGAGAACGCAAACGTATGTACATCGGTCCGCATGAGGTACTTGAGGGTCGCAAGTATCAGCCCCGGCGAGCGTTGTCGGTGAAAGCGAGGAGCGGGCTTGGGCGCTGCCGGCGAGGCAGGGACGGGCAGACTCGAGGTGGGCGGAGTCACCACGGTAGAACTAAATCGTATCAGACCAGTCCAGAAAGGCTGGCTCAGGGCCGAAACGGAAGTGACCAGGGGCGGTTACCGGCTTATTTCTTTATCCATGTTAAAGCTACGGCAAGGTGACCCGTAGTCACGTTGTGATTCGCTTCTAATTTTTCTTGCGAAACGTTTCAATACTGCTTATTATCTGTTGCTCGACACCGGGAAATGGTCCGGTGGTGAGACCAGAGAGTGGTTGACGTTTGTTGGGTGTGGTGGAAAAGCGCCAAATTGTCGGACTCCAGAAGTTCCCGCAGCAGCTCCTCACTGCAGCCGGGGACGTGGAGTCTTTTCCTTTTTGGAAGTAATCCTCCTGCACGTCTTAAACGCAACCGAAAATTCTACCGGTTTCTTTGAGGGGGGCTTCGGGTCGATTCGAAGCGCAATCCGAGGACCTGGAGAATTCATTCTTCGCGATTAGTGAAAGGAGTAGTTTCCGTGAGAGAGAAAGGTACAGTGAAGTGGTTCAACGGGGCGAAAGGATATGGATTCATCCAACGCTCTACAGGGGAAGATGTGTTCGTGCACTTCTCCGCCATACAAGAGAACGGCTACCGCACCCTCAATGAGGGTGAGACCGTGGAGTTTGACCTGCTCAAGGGCCCCAAGGGCTTTCAAGCGGCAAACGTAGTCCGCGCATAGATACCTGCGAACCATTTGAGAGCCCTCCCGGTCCCAGCGGGAGGGTTTTTTATTGTGCCCCAAACTTCTCTGTAGAAAACGCAGCCAATGCTTCCGGCGACTTTGAAGGGTGATCAGACCGCGGCCTCAACGAGCGCGTTGGTTCGCGGCGGGTCCAGGCCCGAATCAAGCTGAATCTGGAATTTGATTGCCACCATTCGGCAAAGAATTGCAACTTCCCGCTGTTTTTATGATGTCTACCTTCCATTGCGCTTGTATCGCTATTCTCCACATGATTTACTTACGGAACAGATGGGGGCGACTCAAGGAAATAGAGTATGAAGAAGTTCTCGGAATCCTGCTGGTTGCGCTCCCTCGCGCTGGTGATCGCTGTGCTCGTCGCGTGCGGTCTCGCTACAGCCGGAACTCAGTACGTTGTTACTAATGATGATTCGGTCTTCCCGTTTCATACCGGCGTCAGCTTTTACACGATAGGTACCCACGGCCTCGTCTTTCAGCAGCAAGTACAGACCGGGAACTTCGGCATTGGCGGCGGATATTTTGGAATGAACCGGCTCGCCGTGCTGGACAGCGCAGAGCAGCAGTGCGTCTATGCCTCCGAAGCGGCGAATGACGACGTCGTTGGAATCATTATCAGTACGCTCACAGTCGGTGGTAGCGCGACTGGATCGTCCACCGATGGCGGGACCACCAACGGCATCGGTCTCGCGATGAACAGCAATTATCTTTACGCCAGCTTCAGCGACTCCAACACCATCGGAACGTTCCAGGTAGAGCCCGGTTGTGGCCTGACATTCTTGAACGACACGTCGGTTGTCGGATTACAAAGTGGTGTGATCAATGGCATGGCCGTGCACGGCTCCATGCTGATCGCCAGCTATACCGATGGCTCGATCGAGTCGTTTAATATTTCCGGTGGATCGCCGGTCTCGAATGGCGACAAACAGTATTCGACCGCTACCGTGAAGTCGCAGGATGCCACGTACGCAAATTCCATCGACATCACCAGCGATGGCCACTTCGCGATCTTCGGAGACACATCTACCCAAGTCAGCATCGAAGTTTCCGACATTTCTTCCGGCAAGTTGACCAAGACGAAGACCTTCCAATCCGTCGCGAGCATCAGTTCGAGCAACCTCATTCTGAGTCCCGACGAGACTATGCTCTACGTCGTCAACACGCAGGGAGACACTGTCGGCGCCCTTTTCTTTGACAAGGCCACGGGGCAGGTGTTACCCGGCTGCCGATCGGGACGGTTGCGCGGGATCTCGCAAAACTGGTCATACCTCGCCGGTGCAGCCTTGATTAGCCAGAGCGGCAATGGTGGCGGACTCTATGTCGCCGAGTTCGGCAGCACCTCGGGGATCGCCACTGTGACGCTTACTACGTCTGGTCAGACATGTTCATTACAGGAAGCGTCTGGATCGCCTGTTACTGATGCGAACAGTCCGGGGCTACTCTCGATTGGTACTTTCCCCCCTCGATCTTTCTAGACACAATCGTTAACGTCTGGGGCGATCGTTCGCGTCAGCTCATATGAACGAAGGAGTCGGATATGCGGTGTTTGTCGAAGTGGTTGCTACTGGTCGCAATGTGCGGATTCTTTTTTCCAAAACTGGTAGCGCAAGATTGTCCCCCTCGTCCCACCTCGGGGGCAGTGGTGGGCGATCCCTATAGCATCTATTCGCAGAACGGCTCCCTGAATGCCGAATTCGTGATGGCGCATTCGGTGGATAACAACGGTTATACCCATTATTGCTACAACTACCAGGCGCCCAACAAAGTCGTCGAAGCTCCGACGTTGCATGTCAAGCCAGGCGACGTGCTGAATCTGAAAGTATTCGACCGGATCCGGAACACCGAGTCGATGAAGATGAACATGGCTCCTCCGTCCGGTCCCATCTGCGGTGACAGTGGTACCCCGACCCTCAATTCGACGAATGTACACTTCCACGGCATGAACGTCCCTCCTGTTTGTCATCAGGACGACGTGATCAATACTCTGATCCAGCCCGGCACGCCGGGCTTCCAATACAGTGTGCATATCCCCACGTACCAGCCACCGGGCCTCTATTGGTACCACCCGCACATCCACGGCTTTACAGAGTTTCAGGTGAACGGAGGTGCGGCCGGAGCTGTGGTTGTCGACGGAATGGAAAAGGTACGCCCCGAAGTTGCGGGACTGAGTGAGCGAGTATTTGTGATTCGCCAACAGTACCTGGTTCCCTGGGTGCCCGGACCCTATGAGCTTTCCATCAACTATCAGGTCTCGCCGTTGCTCGGAGGCAAACCGATTATTCAAATGAAGCCCGGGGAGAAACAGTTCTGGCGCGTGGCCAACGCCACGATTCAGGATTTTCTCCAGCTCCAGATCCAATACAACGGAACTCTGGCGCCGATGGAGTTGGTGGCACTCGACGGCTATCCTCTTGCGCAGACCAGAAATGAAACCACGATTCTGATTCCGCCGGCCGGACGCGCCGAGTTCATCGTGCAAGCTCCTCCTGCTGGCGGCAGCGCCGTCTTCTTCACCAACGCCTACAACACCGGCCCCACCGGAAATCTGGATGTCTCGGAGAGTATCGCCAACATTGAGACCAACAACAACGCCATTGCTACGCAGATGCCGAAGGCGTCTCCTCCTTCCCCAGACGGAACAAAGTTCTTCGACTTGGCCCTGCAGCCCGCAACCATCCAGCGAAAACTCTATTTTTCCGAGGAGTTTGGGGGAACCAACGGTCCGATTCAGTTTTACATCACTGTGGACGGACAAAAGCAGAAGGTGTTTGAGCCGAATGAAAATCCCGTCATTACGACGAAGGTCGGAGCGATTGAAGATTGGACAATCGAAAATCGCGCGCTCGAAACCCACGCCTTCCACATCCATCAAATCCATTTCCGCGTGCTGGAGATCGACGGCAAGCCGGCTGCGAACAATGATCTGCGTGACACCATTGAAATTCCATACTGGGACGGCAAATCGCCATTCCACAGCGTGAAGGTCCGCATGGATTTCAGCGATCCATCGACTGCGGGTACATACGTGTTTCACTGCCACATTCTGCTGCACGAGGATCTCGGCATGATGCACAAGATCCTGGTTCAGCCATAACGATCGTTCAGCCGTAGCCAGTGCCACTTCATTTCTGAGAGGTCAAGACCCATGCGCAATCGCATTCTGTTTGTGATCGGAAGTGTTTTTCTGCTGATCAGTGGATATCTGGCAGGAACCCAAACAGGAACTCAAGCTGCGCCCCAGAAATATGACGAGGTGCATGGCACCGTTCCTAAATCGTACGGAAGGCTCGCGGCGGTGATCCCGGACAACATCGGCACCGGGCTGGTTTTTGAAGGCGCCGACGGGACGATCCGATTTGTCAGCGTCACTGGGATGAAGGAAGGCGAACTAGCTCGCTACGACAAGACCCCGGTTCGCGGCGGCATCCCCAAATCGTACGGCCATCTGGTGAGCGCAGTCGTCAACCACGGCTCGACTGGACTGGTCTTTGAGGACGCCAATGGAGTGATTCGCTTTGTGACCATGACTGGCGTCACAGAAAGTGAACTTACCCGCGAGTAAGGCGGAAGCGTCGACTGTATACGCCTCCGGTGCGAAACAGGGTTACCACGGCCTCCCGGGTATACCTTTGCTCATTTTTTGGTCGATACGCGCAAAATATTCAATCTTAAGGAGTTGCGGGTTTTAGATCCTCATTATTCCGCGCAAAATATTCAAAACAAGCAACTTAAAGGAAAATTCTTAAAAAGTAAGGACTTAGGGATCATTCTCGCGATCTGAAGTGAAGTAATTTTTTGCAGCCGATCACGCAAGGTATTGATTCAGAGGATTTTACGTGGTCGAGATCACTCGCATTGCCTGGCAAAATATTGTCAAAGAAGGACTTACTCGCAAAATATTCTGGAATAAGGACTTAGCTCATCTGGGACCCGGGCTGAGCTCGTGCCCGCCAAAAAATTTGCGGTGCAAATGCGCACGCTTCCATTGTTCGCTTTCAATTTCGAGGGTCAAGGTTGGATGTCACAAGGAATGCGATTTGGATGATTATTTACTTTACAAAAGTGCTATCGTTGCCACATAATGCTTCTCATGGAAGTTAACTTCTACTTTTTCTTTGGTTTACGAGAGGAATCGGTAGCACGCATCTGCGTCCGTAAGTCTCTTTTGATGCTCGCTAGCAACTTCCGTGTTGGAACCCTCTTCAACTCTTCCCGTTTCGCTTTTGCGTCCAATGGAGAACTCCTATGACTCTAGTTGACGTAATCAATCTGTTTGATACCGACGAACGTTGCCGCGAACTGCTGATCCGGCTCCGTTGGCCGAACGGTGTTGAGTGCACGCGCTGCAAGATGCCAGCCGTTGAACTGGAGACTGCGAAGCAATTGTTCTACTGCAAGGGCTGTGATTACCAGTTCACTGTCACGTCCGGCACAGTTTTTAACGATAGCCATCTTCCGCTGCAAAAGTGGTTCCTCGCTACTCTGCTGCTTTGTGAAGCAAAAAAGGGATTTTCTGCAATGCAAATGAAGCGGACACTTGGAGTCAGCTACAAAACCGCCTGGTATCTCTGCCATCGCATCCGCTTCGCTATGACCGAAGTTCACAAGATGTTGGATGGTACCATCGAAGTTGACGAAACCTACATCGGCGGTCGGAGGCTTGGACGGGGCCAGAGAGCCGGATGGGATAACAAAGAACCAGTTATCGGCATCATCCAGCGCGATGGTGCTCTTAAGTTCATCCACGTGAAGAACGCCGACTCCAAGGCGATCCGCGAAGTCATTCAGCAGCATGTCAGCGAAGACGTAGACGTAATCGTGACCGACGAATCGACGCTGTACTCCACTGGTCTTCCCAAGACTCAAGTGTCGAAACGCAAAGCCGTCAACCATAGCAAAGACGAATATGTCCGCTACGAGAATGGGTTTATGGTCACGACAAATACCGTCGAATCCGCATTCTCGCTCTTTAAGCGCGGAATTGTAGGGTCTTGGCATCGCGTCAGTCCAAAACATCTCGCTTCCTACCTGAACGAGATGACGTTTAGATTCAACCGTCGCACGTCTCATACACTGTTTCTTGATACCCTACGTCACATGGTGACGGCACCAGTGCTGACATTCGAGAGGCTAACCACATGAGCAATGTCGCTACTTACTTTTGTGTTTCGTGTTCGGCATGTCAGGCTGCGATTCCTTTGATTGAATATGATTAAAACCATCATCGCTATTCGTGGCCGACACAGTTTCAAGCCACGTGCCTGAGATGCAATTCTCAGTCGAAGCATGAGGAGTACTTCTCGGTTGTTTACATGGCACAACTTCCGCGAATACACGCCTTCCAACCACACGTTTCTTTCCGCAGAATCGAAGCCTTGAGCCCGAATGTTGTTGTGTGAACGCATCCCCACTAAATCCCCCAACCCATAAGCCACGGTACGGATCATCATCAACAACAATTCCTTCACCCTCGCGCTGTGGATCTATCGAAATCGCTGCACCTTCTGGAAACATGTGAGGCGCGTAGGATTTCTTCCCTTCGCTCAATGTCTCTACAGCGATCCTCAACCCCGCAATTGTGACGTATTTTTTCCTGATCGCCCATGCTTCCCGCAAAAAATCTTGCAACGTCGCCTCGAATTCAACAGCCGACAATCCGATGTCGGGCAGTGCAACAAAAAGCCGATCGCTGGCGTGAGTGAGTTCCTCCAGATGTTCTTCTGCCTCTCTAATGAATTCTTCGTCGTGCATATCCAGTGCGTGCCTATGCAGAACACCAAGAGAAGCGGGACCATCGACATCATTTGATGTAGCCTTAGCAATCGTTAACAAATACAAACAGGCCCGGAGTGCTTGGCCTATGGGCATGTCCTTCGAATAGAGGCGGTTCGCTAAGTGCTTGTATATCGACTCATCGATTCCCATCAGTTCAAATTTTCTTACGTCCTTAAGGCGAGATGCTTTCGTCGTCCAACAGCCACACTCTTTTGTGACTATCGCTCTCGCCCCAATCACAAATCGAATACGGGTGTTCTTTTTGCGTAAGAATGCAGCCACCTCATTCTGGATGTAATCCAGGAGTTCATCTTGCGCGATTTCCTCAAACTCCGCTAGCGTACTGGCCGTGGAGGAGGAAAGTGTTTTAGTAAGTCGCAGTTCGAAGGCATCAACCAAGTCAGAATCCCCGGCACCGCCAATTATGACCTCGTAATTACCCGTTTTCCGAGCCTCTAGTTTTTCAAGGAAGAACCGAAAGTTGCCCAACGTCTCCTGTGCATCTGCGCAAATAACGAACGCTCTATCCCCCGAGATATCCAGACATGGAAAAGTCGCTAACAGCGTCACTCTTTTTCCTCCTGATAAAGACCGTGGAGAGTTTATCCCCCACGGGCTTCCGGCCCTCAATTGGCACCGCCGTTCTGGTGCTCATCGCTACGGTGCGCCGTAGGGGAACTTTTGTCAAGTCTATAATCGTGGCGATTTGGCTGTGGAAAAGTTCTGGGGCGGGAGCGGATCGTCACACGCGGCCACCTAACTTTTACCGTGATTTTCCGTCGTTTCGTAAGAGAGCGGAGGAGGGATTGGGCCCCGGGACCGGGGTGCCACTTGAGCGTAATCAGATTTCTTGCCAACTGACGATCTGAAACATCTTCAACCATTCGCGGTTATCGGCGTTGCACGGGCCGCTGACCGACAAGCTCATGCTCACTTCCAGCGCGAAGCAGAAGCTGCTTCGGCACTGAACCATCCCAACATCTGCATGGTGTTCGAAATTGAACGAGCAGTGATGGCCGGCGCTTCATCGTCATGGAGTATCTCGCCGGGTGACCCTGAAGAGTTGGATCAGCGGCAAGCCACTAGATTAAGGTTGTGCTGTCGCTAGCAATTGAGATCCCAGACGCGCTAGGGAGCAAGTGCGCTCCACGCGAGATCCTTCACTTCGCCTGAAAAACGGCTCCGCTCAGGATGACGCCGAAATTCAGCAGTTCAAAATGATCGCGCAAAGGCCGCGCGAGAAATGGGGCACCGGGCATCTGGATCATTTTCGCCCTCAGTGGCATGAAGCCGTCTAAGTCTGACGATGCCTAATCTGCACGAGTGAACTCGTGGCCTTCCCCCGGTCGTGGAAAAGGCAAAGATGAAGACAACTCTCGGGGGTAGGGATGCTTTGACTGCGCAGTGGACCTCGCCCCGCTCTGTCCGCCGCTGCGCTCTGCATGACAACGCAAGAAGCAGCGGGCGAGAGCGCCCGCTCCACACAAACCCTCCGGCCCAACAAAGTCTGGGCCGCTGGACAGCCGGGGGCGGCTGTCCTATTTAGCTTACGCGCGATGCCAGGAGAGACCTCGCCGGGCTCATACCAGCGGGAAAATCTGCGGTGCAAATGCGCACGCTTCCATTGTTCGCCTTTCATTTCGAGGGTCAAGGTTGGATGTCACAAGGAATGCGATTTGGCTGTGGAAAAGTTCATTCGCCAACCACTCAAATGCAGCAAGCCACATCACGCAATTCCCGGCGCGACCGCCCCTTGTTTTGCCGGCAGAAGCGCTAACAGGACGACTCCGATCACAAGGTTTACGACCACATCAGTAAAGTTCCTGTGGACGCCGTGATTCCACGCTTCCACGGTTTGAATAGCCATCACCCCACCATGGGAGATGTTCCACCAAGCTGCTAGAGCAATCATCGAGCGATGCTCAGACGGTCTCCTTGCCGCTATGAGTAGAAAGATCCCGACCGGAATAAAGAAGCTCAGAAACATTGGCTCGGTCTCGTTTTTCCGCTCAAAAGCCAGCTGGAGCGGATTGGATTTGGTAAATCTCCGCGAGCAGCGCTTCATGCACGGGCACCTTGTTTGTGCTGCGCGTCGGTCCGCCGTGGCAGATGCTCCCATAGCGCGCGCGCCGAGAGGATGACGGAGAAGAGCGCGGTCACGCTGAGCGCGAGCAGTGTCCAGATAAAGAAGAAGGCTCCGCCGGACCTGGCGATCGCTCCGCCGACTCCCGCCCCCTTCATGTGGATGACGGGGACGACCAATAAAAGAAGCGACCCGAGGAGAATGATGACGTACCCCGATCGCTTACCGGCCAGCACCAGCGTTCCGTACAACTGGAAGACAAGAATGGGCACCACAATCAGGTCAAAAAGCGTTCCTGGCTCCATCCCGCGGACGATGTCGTCCGTCATGTGGAACGTCATGAAGAGGATCGAGAGCACAGACGCGATGACTAACAGGATGTTGTGTTTCATTGGAGAGTCTCCTTGTTATTTTGGAGTGCCTTGGTCTTGTATTGCGCGTCCCGGATTCCAGACGACGTGCTCCGAACTAACTGCGGCTTCAACCCCTGACCACCTCCACGCCTGCCAGATGATGACCGAGGTGCATACAGTTTCGATCGTCGCGAAGAACAAGTACGCTGGAAGAGCGGGCGTCCGGAGACCGAAAAAAGGCGGAACGTAGGTCAGGCCGCCGTTTATAAGGGTCACAATGGCACCCGCGATGATATTCGCCAGCCGGTTCGCCCTAAACGGAAGTAGTCGACACGCCACAATCATGGCTATGGGTATTTCCATGAAGACCGATGAAGCCAGCAGAACCCATGGTGGGAAATGTGGGGCGTCGGATAGATTTGGCGATCCAACAATAGCAAACAGGGCAGTACAGTCCGCATACAGGTAGTTCAATAACGCGAAGAGCCAGAATAGAGACAAACGCTCCTTTGTGTCATGCATGTAAACCTCCTATGAAAGAGCAATGCAGGATCTGAGTTGCGCTCCTGCGCTTGTACCGTGCATTTGAGCACTTTTGGAAATACGGGCGAGACCATCAAAAGGATGCAAGGTGCGAGGGAGTTTCCGAAGATTTCTCTGATTGAGATACCTAGCAACACCAATCCAGCAACTGCATTTCTTGCGTCTTTTTTGGCACTCATCCGTATTACGAGTATGGTGGGGGCGACCGCACTATCGCTGGAGGGGCTTGTGGCCGTGGATGAGGACGTGGTCCGGCTTCGCCGAGGCGACCTGAATGCTCTCTCGGAACTGGTTACCCGGTATCAGAACCGGCTCTATCGGTACCTGCTGCGCATGGTGCGGCAGCCCGCCGAGGCGGAAGATCTGTTCCAGCAAACGTGGGTGAGAGTGGTCGAGAAGGTTCGTTCCTTTGACGCAAGTCGCAATTTCGACGCGTGGCTGTTCACGCTGGCGCGCAACCTGGCGATCGATCATTTGCGCCGGGTTCGTCCGCAGAGCCTGGACGAGCCGCTTGCAGACAACGGGCATAGCGAAACCGTGGCGGACCGGATTCCCTCCAGGGACCACACGCCCTTGGATACCGCAATCGCGGTGGAACTCAGAACGCACATCGACGAAGCCATGGCGGCGCTGCCGATGGTTTATCGCGAAGCTCTCACACTGCGGTTTGAGGATGGAATGAAGATTGAGGAGATCGCGCAGGTTACAGCGGTTCCGGTATCCACGGCGAAGTCGCGGTTGCGGCGTTCGCTGGAACAATTGCGTTACGCGCTCGAAGCGCGGTATCCCGGAGGTACATGGCAATGAGCGAGCACGACAAGATTCGAGAACGGCTGGCGTTGGCCGCAGCCGGGGCGTTGACGGACGCGGAAGAGAATCAGGTTGCGGAGCATGTGCGGTCTTGCATCGCCTGCTCGAACGAATTCGAGACTTGGCGGCCAATTGCGACCGAACTCCGCCGATTGCCGACGCCGCAGCCTTCTTCGTGGCTGTTGCAGGCCACGCTGGCGCGTGCGGAGGCGAAGCTCACCGAACAGGCCGAGCATGATTGGAACCGCCGCGTCATCACCTTTGTCGTGACTTTTGCGTGGCTGCTGACGATTGGGAGCTGGCCGGTTTTCGATTTTGTGAGCCCATATTTCGGGAGCTTGCTCGGGCCGCGCTTTGGCCATACATGGATGAGTTTTGCTGCGTTCAGCACGCTGGAGTGGTTCGCGGGAGGAGTGGCCGCAGTGATGCTGGCCATCCGGCAGCGTGGCGAAAGGAGGCTGGCATGAGCCGCATCACAAAGGAATTGCGCGTGATTCCGAAGGCAGCGTGGATCGTTGCATGGTTCGCCTATTTGTGCGTCACGGTGACGTTGTTCTTCTTTGTTGCACCAAAGGATCCGGAGATGGGGAAATTGCCGCGCTGGGGTCAAGCGCTGCTCATTTACGGATTTCTCCTGCTCCAGGTGGCTTGGGTTGCGCTGATCGGATACATCTATGGCGATGCAAAGCGGCGGCAGATGCGGTACGTGATGTGGACGCTGCTGGCGATCTTCATTCCGAATGCGATTGGGATGATCTTGTACTTCATTCTCCGCGATCCTCTGCCGAAGCCGTGCCCCGGCTGCGGGCATGCCGAAAAGGGAAAATTCCCATTCTGTCCGCGCTGCGGCACTTTGCTGGAGGCAACGTGCCCGAAATGCGGTAAGCCCGTTGAGACCACTTGGGCGAATTGCGCGCATTGCGGACAGCGATTGCCGGAGGCGGAGCCGCGCGCTACACAAGATCGTGCTCTGGCGACCTGACGGCGTGCGGTTTCGTGCGATTTGCGCTGAGGCGGGGATTCGTTCTTTTCGGCGCTTACGTTTCGTCTGCGTTAGCGCATTGATACCTGACGTAACCGGATGGGATTAGAAGGGCGGTCTCCGGACGGGATGCGGAGTACGCCCTCAAGTTTTCGATGTGTTCGAAGCACAGATAAAAATACACCGATAATGAAGAAAGTTACCGCCGTAGCGCTGAAGCTGAGCAGAAAGAGCTCGAGCAAATAGTCAACCGTCGGATTAGGCCTGGGCAATAGCGCGAGCCCCGGCGGGGAGCGAGCGGTCAAGGCCGGACTGCGCATTGATCTTCGGTGAGTGAAACCCAGATTGTTCGCGATTCGAAATCCACGTTCTCCACTCGACGATTCACTCGGGGCTCTCGGCACTCACGGCAAGACTCGAAATGGAACGTTGCTGGTCAAGACGCCGGAGGGAGTGGTCACGGTGACGTAGCCCGTGGTCGCTCCTGCCGGAACCGTGGCGATCAGAAGAGTGCCGGCTTTCACAGTAAAGGTTGCAGGAATCCCGTTGAGGGAAACGCTGGTTGTGCCGGCGAATCCCTGCCCTAATATGCCGAACTGCTGGCCGACCTTGGCCGCGCTTCTCACAAAGGACACGAACGGTCCCAGGCCAGTGGCCAGGCTGAAGACATTGCCATAACCGTTGCCGCCATCGGCAGTTGTTCCGTAGAAGGTCCCGCTAGTGGCTTGGAGCAGCCCCAAAGGAAAGCAGGGGGACGTGGAGCAGACGCTGTCAAGCGTTGTCAGCGCACCTGCGGGCGTAATTTCGAAGAGAGTGCCAAGGCCAGCCGCGCCGCCCGCGATCGTTGTTCCGTAGAAGTTGCCGTCGGTGGCTTGAACAAGTGGAGCTTTGGGATCTTCGCCATCCGGACAACCGGTCACGGTGCAGAACTTGTATAGTGTAGTCAGCTTGCCAGCGGGGGTGATTTTGAAGACGGTGCCACTGCCATAGATGTTGAGGTTGGCGCCGCCATATTCAGTTATCCCGTAAAAGCTTCCGTCGGTGGCCTGGATCAGCGAGGACTGCGGCTGGCTGCCATCGGCGCAGTTGGGCATGGAGCAAAAGTTGTAGAGCGTGGTCAGCTTGCCCGCGGGAGTGATCCTGAAGACTGTGCCGCACCCGTTGTGGAACAGAGAAAAGGAACAGTCGCTACCGTTCCCACCCATGGGCGTGGTCCCGTAGAAGTTCCCGTCGGTACCCTGGACCAGGGAAGCGTTTGGAGCCATGCCATCCGCGCAGTCACCTAGCGAGCAAAAACTGTATAGCGAGGTAAACTTGCCCGTGGCGCTGATCTCGAAGATCGTGCCACTGCCGACTCCGCCGGCTTGAGTAGTTCCATAGAAATTGCCATTGGCGGCTTGAATCAGGCCTGCCAACGGAGTCGCGCCTTCGGAGTTGTATTCGAAGTTGTGCAGCGTGGTCAGCTTGCCCGCCGCGGTGATTGCGAAAATCGTCCCAACGCCGTTTCGCCCGCTGTCTCCGCCTGAGGCAGTCACTCCATAGAACATTCCGTTGGTGGCTAGCACCAGCGCCCCCTGGGGCTCGCTGCCATCGGCACACTGAGCCAGGCTGCAAAGGCTGTACAAAGTTTTCAGCTTGCCCTCAGGCGACATTTTGAAGACGATGCCTGCGTCATTGGCACCGCCCTGGTTCGTCGTCCCGTAAAAGTTTCCGTCAAAGCCCTGGATGACTGCTCCTTCGGGGTACTTACCGTTGTTCCCATTGAAGTCGGCGAGGTTTGTGAAGGTCTGCGCGCGCGAGGTCGTCACTATCATCGCGGAAACAATAAATACACCACACACCCATTGCCATGTGTGAACTTTTAGCATCGGAGGCCTCCGTGCACGAAATCCGCATCGCCGGGCGGGATAGGGCCGAGTCGTGTGAACCGCCAGGGGGGATTTACGGGATGCTGCGTTAATGAACTATATCGTCAGAGAAACAGTTGCGCAACTGTTGCGTGAAGTTGACATACGAAAGGCAGCGGGCGAGAGCGCCCGCTCCACACAGACTCTACGGCCCGACAAGTCTAGGTCGGTGGACAACCGGAGGCGGCTGTGCTTATCTGGCTTACGCGCGATGCCAGGAGAGACCGAGATCCTGCGCTTCGCCTGAAAGGCTCCGCTCAGGATGACGCCGGAATTCAGCAGTTCAAAATGACTGTCAGCAGCATGAGCGCTCCACGCGAGATCCTTCGCTTCGCCTGAAAAACGGCTCCGCTCAGGATGACGCCGGAATTCAGCAGTTCAAAATGACTGTCAGGAGCAAGTGCGCTCGACGCGAGATCCCGCTTCGCCTGAGAAGCGGCTCCGGTCGGGATGACACCTTCCAAGACAGCGTGAGGATCTGCATCTGGCCAAAAGTCAAAGGCAGCGGGCGGGAGCGCCCGCTCCACACAAACCCTGCTCATGCAATTTCGGTAAATGAGACTACCTTTGTGCGCGGGAACGCATCTTAGGTGCACCTTTGATTGCATTTACCGTTTCGCTGTGAGGTCCCTTGCCCCGGTTTTTGGTCGGATGCGCTTCTCTGGTAATCTCCCTGGCTGTTCTGAACGGTTGTGGAGGAGGGACGATGCCTATGTCTTCCCCCATGCCGGGATCGTTTCAACTGAGCGTGACAGCCCCTGCCGCTGGATCCGGCACGATTACCAGCAGTCCGATGGGTATCAATTGTCCGACTAGTTGCACTGCGAATTTCCCACAAAACACGCAGGTGAAGCTGACGGCAACCGCGGGTGCGAACTACTTTTTTGAAGGGTGGAGCGGCGCATGTTCGGGGAACACCAACTGCAGCGTGACCATGACAGGAAACGAAAAACTGGCTGCGACGTTCTCTCCCGGAGAGACACTCACCGTTTCGATTGCCGGGTCGGGAGCCGGTGCGGTTACGAGCAATCCGCCGGGCATTGATTGTCCAACGACGTGCAGCGCAGTTTTTCCGCAAGGTACAAATGTGACGCTAAGCGCGTCGGCCGGATCGAATGTCGTGTTTAGTTCGTGGGCCGGAGCTTGTTCGGGGACTTCGAGTTGTAGCGTGATGCTGACCGGCGCGGATTCGGTGATAGCTACTTTTGCAACGGTGACCGGGCCGCCCACGCCGTCGGCGTTCGTGTATGTGTCGAGCACGGTGAGTGGAGGCAACACGACGCAGATCAATGGATTCAGCGCGGATTCGAACGGGCAATTGACAGCGCTTTCGGGCTCGCCGTTTGCCGTGAATATGGTTTCTCTAGTGGCAAGCGGGAACTATCTATTCGGTACGGACGATATCAGTCTTTATTCATACGCGATTGCGTCCGATGGATCGATCAGCCAGGCCAGCTCGATCAATGTAAAGCAGTACAACAATCCTGAGAGTTGCAGCGGCGGGCCGGCGTTTCTCTTTTTCGATCGCACGGGCGCCACGCTTTACAACCTCGATTACCTGAGCGACTGCGCAAACAATAGCTATCAATCCAGCAGCGTCGATAGTGCGAACGGAAAGCTCAACTATCTGGGGATGACTTCCGCGGTGAGCCCGGTTTTGCAACGAACGCTTTCCTTTATCGGCAACAATGAATATGGCATGGGCGCGAGTTGCTATCACGATCTGCCTGAAATTTACGGATTCAAGCGGAATAGCGACGGGACATTGACGCTGGCAACAAACCTCGGCAAGATCGCCCCGGTGCCTTCCGGCGGTTATTACTGCACGTGGTGGGCGGCGGCCGATTCGACGAACCATCTTGCGGTTTCGTTAACACCGCTGAACACGACTCCTTCTATACCGGAGCTCGCTGTGTACACCGTAGATGCGTCGGGGAATGTGACTGTGAACAGCACGTCCAGCGATATGCCGAGCATTTCCGGCACTGCGGTGAATGAGTTGAGCATGTCACCGTCAGGTCAATTCCTGGCAGTCGCGGAGTTGTCGGGATTGGAAGTGTTCAATTTCAACGGAGCGAGCCCCATTACGAAGTTGACTGGTGTGCTGACCAGCGACACCATCAATGAGGTGAGATGGGATAACCAGAATCATCTCTATGCGGTCAGCGACGCGACTGGAACGCTTTATGCCTTCACCATCACAGCGAGCGGAGCAACCCCGATTGCTGGATCGCCCTACAAGATTCCCAACGCCGTGGATATGGCAGTATTGCCGCTGACCCAATAGACAGCCGAGAATAAGAAAACTTACCGCATCTCCAGCGAGACCAAGTCCCCATCCGCGGCTCCCCGGGGCTTGTAGTTAGCGGTGACCTGACGATCTCTCCAGGAACAGGAAAAGTCATCGGCGCCGATCAGAAGGAGGGATTTGTAGTCGGGGGCGCGCAGCTTGAGCGTGCCCGCTGCGGAGT